>ENA-OQDC01000436-OQDC01000436.1-human-gut-metagenome-genome-assembly--contig:-NODE-436-length-29949-cov-4.091845_pt1 | contig 29949 bp, 29 predicted proteins | sample MGYA00242770_ERZ504601 | MGnify/ENA primary metagenome ERZ504601 (study PRJEB26092, sample SAMD00036305) | human gut metagenome | host: Homo sapiens | study: EMG produced TPA metagenomics assembly of...
ATAGCCCAATTCAAAAGTCTCAGCCTTCTGTGGTTTAAGATTAGGATTTGCAATATTATATACATTGGAGCTATAACTGGAAGAATACATTCTATATAATGACGGAGCTTCAAAAGCTTTACCCCATGACAAATATACACTGCTGTCAGCTTCCGGTTTATACATAACGCTTAAGCTCGGACTCCAATTATCATAAGTAGACTCGTCATAATTAATGGCTTCAGTTTTATTAGGTAACAGAATTCTTCCGTCTGTAGACCATTTATCATAGCGTAAGCCTGCTGTAGCTGTCCATCTGTCAGAAAATTTATGCTCATCCATAACATAAGCAGAGAAAGATTTATTAGTTCCGCTAGCCATAGAATCCACTGCTATCTTACTGTCACTGTTAAACTTATCTGCCAGCTTATAGACAGTAGCATCCATCTCATCTTTTCTGTAGTTTAAGCCAAATACTGCATTGTTATTAGCAGAAATTGTTTGGTTTTTTTGTAAATCAAAAGAAAATCTGGTATTTGGTTTAGATGAATCAGTTGCTTTAGAAATACTTGTATCATGCTGCTTGTATTGATCACTATAACCTACTACAGCTTTCCAGCCATTTTCGCTATCATTATAGGTCATGTTATATTTATTAGACGCTTTTTCACCTGGAGTAGAAAAATATGTTCCTGCCTTCTTTATAATATCATCACCAAAATAACTTGTGGGCGCAGAATAAGAATACTCATATTCATTTTTAGTAAAATCTAAAGCTAAAGATTTAGATTCATCGAAATGGTATTTGAACCCAACTCCAACAGTGTTTTCATCCATTGTCTTTTACCTTATTACCGATTATCCATCTCTTCGCTCCGGTGTTAGTAGTAGTAGTTTCAGCTCCAAAAACAGCTTTAGAGCTCAAAACCGGATCGGTAATATAACCGTCTGTTTTTTTCTTTTCGTAATTAACATTAAAATCTAATTTATCACTGGCTTTTCCGGCAACATATAAGCTATGATTTTGAGTATTATTAGATCCATATGACAATTTTAAATTGACGGATGTTTTATCCACATCTTTAGTGATAATATTAATTACACCGGCAAGTGCGTTACCACCATAAAGAACAGATGCAGGTCCACGAAGTACTTCTACCCTTTTTACCATATCTACAGGAATAGCAGACCATGTTACGGAACCATTATAAGAATCATTTACCTGAACACCATCGACCAATACTGCTACAGAATTCGCTGCATTAACACCTCTCATTACTGTCTGAGAAGTAGTTGAACCAATCCCGCTTAAACGACCTACATATACTCCAGGAATCTTGACAAATGCTTCATCCAAATTATTGATATGCATCTGATTTAAATCTTTATCAGTAATAACACTGACACTGGCAGCAGTATCTAATAATTTCTTTTCACTACGTGTAGCCGACACCACCATTTCATCTAAAACAAAATTTTTCATCGAGTACATCATTATTCTGTGCAAAAGCATTCATAGAACTGCCTAAAACAAATAACATCATTAATGTACTACTAACTCGCCTAGTACTCATACTACAGCCCCTTTCTGATATCAAATACTACTTTTCTATTCGTAGCAATACTAACGATATATTATATCGTTGACAGTATTATAAACCAAATAGCAGCATGGCAGTCAACTGTTTTTTTATCTACTGCAATTACAGTCTTAATAGGCTTTATAATAAATTCAGTTTCAATAACTATTGTTCTTATTAATCAAAATAAATTTTATTTTGATATGTACTATAAAAGGCGCATACTAAAACCAACTACTTACTATGTACTTTTGCGTAATTACTATTAATCAGATACTGCTTCACTCTGCTATAGATATATAAATCAGGAAGCGAAGAATACACAAGCCATTGTCTACGTAATGTATTTGCTTAAACGTTACTTTAGAAAAAATTGCGCAATCAAAAAGACCTGATAAAATTAGCTATCAACTAATATTATTAGGTCTTTTTTATATTACTCTATATTAAAGCAAAAAAATCTGCCACACAATTTTCCGGGTGATACATAGCTTCAATCACACGCAAGCCTTCGTGATGCCAAAAATCTGATTTTCCAGGCTCGCTTCAATTTCAGCTTTTGATATTCATAGCAGTTTGCTCGAGGCAATCATCTTCGTCACAAAGCCATCCTCGCTAAGCTCCAGCGCCCGCAGCTGACCACCCATTTCCACCGCTCCGTCCAGATTAAAGCAATGCTCGTTAACCTCCGCCGGCACACCCTCATAATTACGGTGTCCGTGAACCTGATACTCGTTTGCAGCTGCGTGCTTGGCAAAGCACATGTCAACGTCCAACGCATCCTCATAATCGCCGGTGCCGTAAATCAGCTCCGCTGTCGCTACAAAGGATAAATTCTCCGGCATCCGCGCCAATCCGCCATGACTTACCAAAACCTTTTTTCCCCTGATATGTATAGCAGAAGCACTGCGATAATTTCCTGTAAAAATTATATACAGCCTTCCTGCTCAGGCCTGCTTGCGCCAGCTCCGGTGCCGTCTGCATGCGGAACTCCTTCGAAGCAACGCCATCCGGCAAGCCGTAATCCCGCAAGTTAGCCTCATGGTTGCCCTCCAGCAGTGTAACGTTATCTAATGCGGCAAGCTGCAGCAGTAATTGCATAACCTCGGCATTCTCGCTGCCTCTGTCAATGTAATCGCCAAGGAAAATATAGTAGTTCTGCGGATTTATTTTCTCAAGATATTCCTTCAGCGGCTTATAGCAGCCATGAATATCACCGATATGAATTACCTTTTTATAGGCAGATAAATCGCGTGGCTTGTACCAAATTTGCGAAAGTTCCCCCGGTTTAATTACGGTAATGCCGGACGGAACCTTATTATCCGCCAGCTGAGCATACATTCTTTCAATAACATTTTCTGGAACCTGTTTATATTCCTCACGCAGCATATTCCTTTTCTTTGCTTCTTCCAATGTAACATCAGTAAAATCAACCACATAAATGCGATATTTATACTCATTGGCGAGCTTTTTATACGCAGTCATATCTCTGCCGCGGATGTTAGTAGCATCCACAACCGTAAAGCAGCCACGCTTCATGCGCTCCTCCAGCGTCTGCAGCAAAAACGGCCACATCTGCTTGTCAAAATGCGGGCTGATGCACCATCTGCCTGCATTATCCAACATCGGCGAAGCATATAGCAGACGCAACGCATCCGCGCTCAATGTATAAGGCTCCAGCCCCTGCTCTTTTATAAACGTGCTCTTGCCGGAGCCCGGCACACCACGCATCAATAATAAATTCTCATATCAATCACCTTATCATTTCCGTAAAAATTTTCTTGGTACGCATTCTGTTAACCACACACCGTTGGCCGACAGGTAAAACTTGTAGCCCGCTCTTGCCATCTCGCCTGCCAACACTGTGTAGATAAACGGCGCTCCATGTCTTTTGCCTACATTATGCGCTGTTTCGACATTCGCAGATAAATGCACATACAGCCTTTGCTTGGCGATAAGTCCCTGTCTGTTAATGCTCGCAACATATTTAACGCCTGTCCCGTGATATAAAAGCTCTGGCGGCACAGCCTCCCGAAGCTCCACATCAACCTTCACGGAATGCCCCTGATTCGCTCTGATTCTTTTCTTATCCTCGCTGAATGCGAAACGCTGCTTGCCATCTTCGGCAACAATCTGCTCCAGCATAAGCATAGTAAACGCTTCTATCCGGTTAAAGGCAACCAGCAGCGCCTCCACCTGCGCCCAACCATGCACATCCAGCTCAATGCCGACTGCTTGCGGTTTATGCCGCAGCACCAGCGCCAAAAACCTTCCCCATTCGTTCAAGCTTTTGCTCATAGCATTTCCTCACCTTATAAAAAAGCAGAACTCCCGAAACTATAGCCATAGTCCCCGGAGTTCTGCTTTCTTCTTACGATTATAAATTTTTGCCGAAACCTTGACCTTAGTAATCGGCTTCACATTTCCCCAGCTGCCTCGTTTGGAGGCGTTGACTATCTTTTGCTGTTTTTTCGACATTTTTTCATAGCTTACAAATTTTTCCATATGCTTATTCCTCCATTATCTGTTCTGTTTTATAAAAATAGCTTGCTGTTATGCTAATCTTAACACAGCAGCAGGCTATAATCATGGAAAAAAACATGCGCACTTAAAATTCTGCGCTGCATTGCATTTGCTCCCTCAGCTTTTTCCTGATAAGCTCCTTAAATGCTTCCGGCTCACGCACCTTAACCGTCGGCCCAAAGCTCAGCACACGAAAGAGCATTTCGGTTTCATCGCCCTTGTCATATTGCACTGTCAGCAGGTAATGCGACTCATCCAGTTTTTCTGTTTCCTTCGCCAGGTCGGAAAAATGCATCAATGCGCGCACCATCGTACTGCGTTCATCCTCAATTTCCAGAACAAGAGTCTGCTTGGCAAGCTCTCCCTTCTTCAAGGTTTTTACATGCTCAACTATATCTCCCGCTTCTACGGATATTATCCTGCCTAAATTCAGCGTCACCTGCTTACGCTCAGCTATTGCCTGCAGGCGAAACTTATCATCCTTAGCCGAATATTCCAAGGACACCGGCACCAAATCCGTCCAGACAATAATCGTCCCCTTATTGCTCCGGTACGAAGCATTTAGATAACGCTTTTCCCGCACGGCATGAAGAATTTCCCTAAAGTTTGCTCTGTATTTGGAATTGGTATAAGCATCGCCATCCACAAAGCGGTCGAAAAAGACAAACTGCTCCGGCCTGTACAAAGGCTCTACAGACTGCAAGGCAGCCTGCTGCTTCGTGATCTCCTCATCAGAAAAGAATAAGCTGATTTTTTTCCATCAAGCAGCAAGGTTTTCAGCCATCGTTTCTGCAGAGCAGTCAGGGGCATCGTCGGCTTATTTTTCAGCGGCGTCCTAAGCTCCGGCGTCAGCAGTTTCCATGTACCGTCAGCAAGCGCAGGCAAAAGCTGCAGCACACTGTCGCCATAGGCCCCTTCACGGACGAGCTGCTGCATGCCTGCTGCAGACAGTTTTCCTTCAAGCGCCTGCGTCAGCACCTTCGCCACAACATTATAATAGGTACCGTAAACCTCACTGAACACTGAGCTCATCTACGCTTCACCTGCTTTCTCCACACCATACATTGCGTACACCTCATCCAAATCTTGCCAAAACTTTTCTGCCACAGCCTTATTGCTGCAGGAAAAGCTTTCAATACGACCGATAAAGGTACGCAGCCAGGGCAGCATTTCGCCTGCATCATGCACATCGGCAACAAAGCGATAATGCTCGGCATCTGTTTTTTCCACTCGTCCGCAGCGCTTTTCCCGCTCCAAGCATTGCAGAATATACGGCTCGTCACTGCTGATGCGCACAACAAGCTCCACATGCTCCAAAGCATCGGTAGCAGGTACTCTGTTCATAGATACACCCCAAAGGTTCTGCTCCATCTGCTCAGCCATAGCATAAAATTTGTCGTAATCACGCACAGGCTTCGCTTCCAGAACACGTTCAAGATTATCCAGACGGCAGAAAATAATCCTATGCGCCTTAAAGAACCAACACATAACATAACGCCTGCCACTCTGCGTGCTTACGTAAATCTTCAGCGGCAACACACGGAAAGATATATTATTGCCTCTGGTAGAACAGCTTTCAATACGCACGCACTGCTTGTGCTCCATCGCCGCCAGTAAATCAAGCAACACATCACTCTCCAAGGCATGCAGCAGATAATGATGCTTATAGGAAAATACACTGCTGCCGGCAGCAAGCTTATCCTCTATAAAGCTGCCCACAACACCAATCTGATTCGTTTCGGCAAAAAAGCTCACGGCCTCGCGCCAGGCCGCCAAATCCACTTCATCCCTGCTGCGCTCATAATATAACTCTCGCCCGCATTTTTCATTTTCTATTAACCCAAGCTCTGCATATTCTGCTAATTTCTTGCGCACAGTGGAAATATCCAGCGCCACTGGTTCGTCAAAACAAGATAAATACGCTGCATCCAGCCTTTCCATAAGCTGACGCAGAGTAAATTTTTCACCAGGCTGCAAAATATCCAGCAGAAAGAAATGCAGCATGATATCATTCGCTGTAAAGCTCTTCGCCTTCAACGCCTTGTAAAAAGGGATTATGCCGGATTTTTCTACTGTCTACGGAAATAAAGCAGTTCTTGCCACCGGCATTCTGACGAAAATACATATACTCACCCAGCCAGCTTTCAATGCGTCTGCGCTCATTGTCATAGCTGCGAGCGCTTTTATCCGCAAAATCAGCTCTGCTCTTAAAAGCCAAAGACATAAAAATCACGCATCAGCAGGCGTATATTGTCAAAGTTTTTTATTAACTCATTAAAAGCCACGGCCAGCACCCTCCTTCCGCAGCAATTCCGCTAAACAGTATTCCCAAAAATACGCTGATAATTCAGCGCCACTTTTTTACTTAAGCACTGATTTATCCTTAGTATATCACACATCAACGACAGATTTTGTCTATGTCAGACAATCGAATACACTCTAAAATAAAAAATTAAATAAGTTTTTTTCTGCGTTACAAGCAACAAGAAAAGCGCAGCTATCAGCATACTTTATGCATGTATAACAGCTACGCTTTTGGATTACTGCAAATACTTCAAAAACAACGCATTAAGCTCGTCGTATCCCTGCCTGCGTTCCTCCGGCAGGCTCCTGATTTTCTCTTTAAGACGCGGAAATTCTTCTTCAATAAAATTATTTATCTCGTCCACTCTCGGAATCAGCTTCAGCTCCGGCACCTCCATCTTGATGCGCAAAAGCTCCTGTACGGATTCATAAAGATATGCAGGCAAATCACCTGCAACCAATTCTGTAAAACGCATTGGTGGCGGAGTATTGGTTCTTAAAATCCATCTGCAGGCAAGCAAAGGCCGCAAAACATAAAAGTACTTTTTAGCTCGCACCATCTCTCCCCGCAGATACTCCCGATAGTTGCCTTCTGCCATATTCAGGTAATGATAAAGTCCGCTCTTCGCGGAAAAATAGTTTTCCATAAGGGGAATAAATTCTTGGCTGAAAGCAGTTTCCCTATAAACAATCGGTGATTTAAACCACTCGAATACCGACGGATTGGAGCGATGCAAAAGTCTCAACGCCTTCTGCAAATCCCAGCCGTTGACATCCAGCAAATCGTTGATGGGGAATTCCAGTACATCCCTCGTCTGTTCTAATTTTAAATAATAATCACGCGGACGCACATAAATAAAGCGTACATCAAAATCACTGTCCGGAGATTCAAAACCCCATGCACGGCTTCCAGATTCAACTGCATGGAGAATCCTGACGTTTTCCTGTTTTTCAATCTGCTGTAATTTTTCAATGATAACTTTTCGCATTGTCACCACACCTCACCCTCGCTACGTGTTAATTGTATTCTACACTACGAGCGCCGGAAAATCATTGATAAAAATATGCGCACTTGCGAGCTTAAAGGTTATGTGCGGATTTTGCCGAAAGCCTCAGCCCTCATCCTTGATGTTTTGTATTTCATCCTGCACATCATTACGACGCTCTTCTAAATCGTCGTAGCTTTCACCGTTAGCCTGTCTTTCTGCTATTTCATCCTCTATATCTGACTTTTCTTCTTCAAGATCCAACAGCTCTTCTCTCGAAGCATACGCATAATTATCTTGAGCAAAAACAAGCGGCATAACCACAAATAACGACATTATCAACAGCGCTTTAGCTATAATACTTTTTATTTTCATAATTGCACCCCACGAAAATTTATCCTCAAATTTACTTTTTAATCGTGCAAGGACGCAGGCCATCAAACTCATGAATGCTCAGCGTTCCACCCTTAGGTATCGCAATAACGCTGTCATCATAGTTGCCCGACACAAGTTTTTCCAGCACCTTGTAAGACCCAATCAGGCGCGTAAGCCTTCCTCCCAAAAGCTTTACCAAGGGCATAATATAAGCTTCAACCTCTGCTTCTGTATTTTCATCAATAATCCTTTGCAGCGTCTCATGCATCTTCTGCCAGCATACGATAGCCTACACCAAGCTCATTAACAATATAGCGCTTTTCTCCGGGTGTCACGCCCATTTTTTTCCTGATATTTTTCATATTTACCTGTAGCTTTTTGACGCTCCCATAATCCGAATATCCCCATACTGCTTGGATTATGGCAGCATAAGTCAGCACCTTTCCCGCATGGATGGAGAGGAAAATCAAAATATTGTATTCCGTCTGTGTCAGGTCAATTTCATCCCCATCGATAAAAACCTGCCTTTTATCGTAATCAATCATCAAATCTTGAAATTTAAATTTACCACCGTGGGTACCTTCGTTTTTCTCGCTGTACCGATGGCTGCGAAGAACTGCACGGATACGAGCCATCAGTTCCTCAGTTCCAAACGGCTTGGTAATGTAATCATTCGCACCAAGGTCTAAGGCTTTCACCTTATCCATTTCGCCGGAACGGGCAGAAAGGACAATGATGGGAACAGTATCCGCTTCTCTAACATCCTGAATCAAGCTCAAGCCATCACGGTCCGGCAACCCGAGATCAAGAACAATAAGGTCCGGATGATAAGAAGCGTACATCATCATGCCAAGTGCACAGGTTTCTGCACAGATTACCTGATAATCACTTATTTCCAAGTTGGCTTTGATGAAGCTAAGGATGTTTGCTTCATCCTCTACGATTAAAATTTTGAATTTATTATTGCTCATCATCGCACCCTCTTGCCAAAGAAAAGCGGAATACAGCACCGCCGCCCTTCCGATTTTCCACAAAAATCTCGCTGCCATGCGCCTTAATAATAGCAGCACAAACCGAAATACCGATGCCCATATTACTGCGCGTTCCGTCTATCGGTGCTGCAGACTTTTTATAGCATCCGGTAAAAATTTCATCCAAAATCTCCTCCGGAATACCGCATCCGTTGTCGGCAACTTCAAATATGGCCTTATCTCCTGCAAGGGAAACCGACAGCTTCAGCTCCGTCATACCTTTCGCATGAAAAACGGCATTTTCCAAAAATTCAGCAACACCTGCTCGATGAGGATTGAATCCATAGGAATATCCACAAAGTCGGCAGGTATTTGCATAATTACCTTCTGATTCGGGTGTTTTTTGGCGAATTTCATAAGAACTGAGTCAATCAGTTCATCTAAAACGATTGGCGTTTTCACAATCTTGACCTTTGCGCCGTCGATTCTTGTAACAGCCAACAGGTTTTCGACCATGCGGATAAGCCATTCACTATCCTCTTGAATTTCTCCCAACAGCTTTAGCTGCTGTTCTTCCGAAAGCGCATCCTTCTTGGAAATCAGCGTAGAAGCTGAGCCGTATATTGATGTAAGAGGCGTACGCAAATCATGAGAGATTGCCCGCAGCAGATTGCCCCTCATCCTCTCCTTTTCGCTTTCTGCCCGCAAATTCTCCTGATCACGTATCCTACTGTTCAACGTACTGGTGGAAACGGCAACAAGCAGCATAATTATAGCGGATAATATACTTTCTTCTACGAAAAAAATCCAAAGTATAATAAGGATAAGTAAAGGCAAAATTCACTGCAAATACACTTAAGACAGCCGAAACAATACCATAGCAATACCCGTGCGTTTTCAGCGATATCAGAAAAACGCCGAATACAAAAATCATAGGAACCAGCGTTTGCGTTGTAAAGAGCTTACGAATCAAAAGATTAATGGCAAAAGCGCCGAAAAAAATACAGACCGAAAACAAAATATCTTCTTGTCGTTGTTGATGCTTCATAATGCTTCTCCTAATTATTTTTACAAACCCATTATACTTCACGAACAAAAGCGCTTCAAGACATATCACCGGATAATGTTGCTCCATACCCGTTTCTTTACCAAATCTACACCGAAAAAATGCTATGATAGGAACAATCAAAGCAGTGTTCAATATACGGCTTTTACATTGTGTCCGCAACAAGCACAATGAATGTATAAACAGATTAACAAGAAGGTGTAGATATGTCAGAAGAAATGATTAGCAGAAGATTTCAGCTTTCATCTTTTCAAATTATCATATTAGGTTTTGCGGGAGTAATCCTGCTGGGTGCATTACTGCTGATGCTGCCAATTTCTACGCAGGAAGGTTGCATAACGCCGTTTAACGAAGCGCTTTTTACCGCAACCTCCGCAGTTTGTGTAACCGGTCTTGTGATACATGATACCGGCAGCTACTGGTCGGCCTTTGGTCAGACAATCATTCTGGCACTGATACAGATTGGCGGTCTTGGTGTTGTCACTGTAGCTGCATTATTTGCACTTCTGTCCAGGCGAAGAATATCTTTGATGCAGCGCACCACCCTTCAGGACGCAATATCAGCGCCAAATGTAGGCGGTATCGTCCGGCTTACGAAGTTTATCCTGTGGGGAACATTTTTGATTGAACTGATTGGTGCACTTGTTATGCTGCCGGTGTTCTGCCGCGACTATGGATGGCATGGTATTTGGATGGCAGTCTTTCATTCTGTTTCGGCCTTCTGCAATGCAGGCTTCGATATTTTAGGAACTGCAGCGAACCTCTACCCCTCCCTTACCGGTTATGCGCAGAATCCTATGATAAATATAACGATTATGCTGCTTATCATAATTGGCGGTATCGGTTTTTTGACCTGGGAGGACATTTACGAAAACAAGCTGCAGTTCCGACGCTACAGAATGCAAAGTAAAGTAATCCTTATCTCGACGGTTATCCTGATTGTCTTTCCGGCAATTTTTTTCTTCTTTGCTGATTTTGCTACTCTTCCTATTGAAGATCGTCTTCAAGCAGCTCTCTTCCAGTCAGTCACAACAAGAACAGCCGGTTTCAATACGGTAAATTTATCTGCTATGTCCAGCTCGTCTCAAGGCATATGATTCTTTTAATGCTGATTGGCGGTTCACCGGGCTCAACTGCCGGTGGTATGAAAACGACAACCTTTGCGTCCTGCTTGCCAACATTGTTGCGACCTATCGCCAGCAGGACAGTGCCCATTTTTTTTGATCGCAGAGTCGATTACAGCGCTATCAAAACTGCCTCAACTATCCTCACCGTGTATATTACGCTGTTTTTCAGCGGAGGAATTTTTATCAGCGCCTATGAGAACCTGCCACTGTCATCCTGCTTATATGAAACAGCATCAGCATTGGGAACAGTCGGTCTGACGCTGGGAATTACACCGCAGCTGCATGTACCCTCACAGCTGATACTGATTTTACTTATGTATCTTGGCAGAGTAGGCAGCCTTACGCTCATGTACGCAGCATTATCCGGCAAAAAAGCAGTTAACTCAAAACTGCCGCTGGAAAAAATCACTATTGGCTAAACAAAAGGAGTGGATATCCTATGAAAAATATTTTACTGATCGGAGCTGGTCATTTTGGACGACATATCGCTATGCAGCTTTCACAATTAGGGCATCAGGTCATGGCAGTTGATACTGATGAGGAAAGAATTAACGATGTACTGCCGTTTGTCACCAAAGCACAAATCGGTGACAGTACTAATGCAGAGTTTTTACGTGCTCTTGGCATCAGGAATTTTGACGTTTGCTTCGTAACCATCAGCGGTAATTTTCAAAACTCGCTGGAAACTACTTCGCTTTTAAAAGAACTGGGAGCAAAATGTGTAGTATCTCGTGCTGAACGCGATGTCCAGGCAAAGTTTCTGCTTCGTAACGGTGCAGACAATGTAGTCTATCCTGAAAAACAGATGGCTATATGGGCAGCCAAACGCTACACTGCAGACCATATTTTCGATTATATTGAAATTGACAAGCAGCACGCTATTTTTGAAGTAGAGGTGCCCAAAGCATGGGTTGGTAAAATGCATCGGTATGTTGGATGTCCGCAAAAAGTTTGGCATCAATATTCTTGGTATAAAACGCTTAGGAAAAACTGATGTCTCCATAACACCTGACACCGTATTATCCGACGATATAACAATGCTGGCATTAGGCGAGTATACAGCACTGCAAAAATGTTTCCGGATATAAATATAAGCACAGAATAGTTAAGGCAGCAAAAAGGCTGACGCCTTGCGTAAATGCGCAGCGTCAGCCTTTGTTATATTCTCGTCAACTCTTTTATTTCAATAATTCCTTAATTTTTTCCAAGCTTTCAGCAAAATATACTCCCTGCTGCTTTTCTGCTGAAGAGAAGCCTTTAGCAATCATCTGCTGCAGAAAGTGCTTTATATCATCATAATAACCGTCAAGATTATAATAAATGCACGGCGCATGCAGCTGTCCCAGTGAAATCTTGGACATAATCTCACTGACCTCCTCCAGCGTTCCCACGCCGCCAGGAAAGGCAATAAAGGCATCGCCAAGCTCAATCATCTTCGTTTTGCGCTCTGCCATATCTTTGGTAACTATCAGCTGCGTCAGTCCCTCATATTGATATTCCTCATCTATCAAAAAAATTGCGGTTCTACGCCGATAACCTTACCGTCTGCCTGCAAAACGCTTTGCGCCAACTCTCCCATCAGGCCGGTTTTAGAACCGCCATAAACCAACGTATTACCGCTTGCACCAATCCAAGTGCCCAGCTCTTTAACCGCAGACTCAAATTTAGGATCATTGCCTGTCGATGAGGCAAGATATACTGTTATATTCATGTTAAGTCCTCCGAGTATTGTTTAATCTAGTCTACCACCATAAAAATACCCGTGCAAGCGATATGGAATATTTTTTTCCTATAGTTTAATTGCTAGCTAAAAAATTACAAATCAGCAAAAAAAGGGCCGCTTTGCAGCGACCTTTTTTGACTTTCAGAAGCAGGCAGGGATTCCCCCATTCCTTGCTTTTTACATATTATACAGATGAGAAATCAGAACGTAAATCTCAAGCCTGCGTCTACACGCCATTTCTCTTCAACGTCACCGCCGAAGCTGCGTTCAAAGTCTGCATAAATCAGGCTGTTTTTGCTCAGCTTAGCTGTGCCGCCGATTTGTGCTTCGTACCAGGTATCGCCAAAATCAATACTGGTTCTGCCTTCAGGTTCGTTCACTGCACGGAAGGTTGTGTCAAAGTCACCGCTGAATTCATGTGCTGCTGCCAGTTTTACAAAGTAGCTTGCATTATCCAGCTTCTGCCCCAGACGGAAGCCTACGCGGCCTACCAACGTATTGAACGCATCCTGCTCTACCTGCATATCCTTCTTCACACCAACGCTGTCCAGATAATCACTGTGCGCATTGTAATCCTTGCCGTTGATGCGTCCCAAGGTCAGCTCTACGCTCGGATCAAAGTAGAAACCGTTGTCATTTTCGAAACGCTTGCCATATTCAGCGCTGATGCTGGTGCCCCATGTCTTGTAATCGCCGCTCAGCTTGTGACCGCCGTCATTGAATACTTTGTAGTCATTTTCCAGCTTGCTGTATTTGGCGATAATGTCAACATACTGTCCGTCTTCGCTCTTCCAAGTACCGTAGATGCCTGCGCTGTAAGCGGAAAGATCGCCGCGGCCGTTGCCATAGGTTGCATTGCCATCGTTGTAGGATACTGCTGCACCGACTGTCCAGCCGTTGCCTGCATCTGCATCATAGCCTAACTGATATGCATTATATTTCAGATTGAAATCAGTATTCTGGCTGTCCATCTCGTACTTGCCGCCGTAGTATTTTGCCCACAAGCCTCTTTCACCTTCATACAGACGCAGGTCGCCCATGCGCTTCATCAGGTCATTGTTTTCGGCACGCCACAGCATTGCGGTGGAAGCCATAGCAGATTTTGCACCCTTCATCATTGCGGTTTCCTTGCTGCCGTACATAACAGGTACATATGCGTCCGGAGTATGAATGCTGCCTGCAATGAGGCTGCCTTCGCCGTTGTCTTTGTTGAAATCCAGGTCTGCCAGACGGATTGCTACGGAACCTGCAGTCAGGCCTTCGGCAATACCAACCTTGCCATCCAGATTGATTTCCGGTGTCGGATTATCCTCAGTAGCAACTGCTTCGTTATAAACCAGCTTTCTTCCCAGAGCGGAAAGTGTATTGACTACCTTATCCCGGTCGCTGGTGTCAATACCGGTGCGGTCGGTATAGAGTGTAATGCCTGCATTTTTGCCATCAGTCTTAATTGCCTTATCAATAACAATATTACCCAAAGCATCAAAGCTTGCGTTGCCGTCTTCACCGATTTCATGTCCCAAATATGCGTTTACATAACCGGACAGATTTTGGATATTGATGTCCTTGGCTTCATTTTGATAAATATTACCGGCTGTTTCCGCAGTATTGCCACCATAGAGCCTACTAATTACACTCTCGTGAGAAGTAGTATATTCTGGACCCGACCACGGATGGAACAGCAATCCCTTGTTATCCCAAACAGCTCCGTTGGACAACCAAAGGTTGTTATTAAATTTAGTATTTTCATCTCTCGGTCCGTAAAAATGACCATGCAGATAAGAATCAGGTGTAGTCAGGCCAATATTAATAGTACCGCCCTCACCATAGAAATCAGTAGAAGTGCGTACATCACCGGTAATCTGCACATAATTATTACCTGCACCGGTTACGTTACCATTCTCATCCTCAAGAACATTAACATTAACCATGGTGTTTTCTCCGGATGTCCAGATAGATTCATGCTTATCCGCAAAAATACGACCACCGCCAACACTGACCTTGCTATATCCCTGGCGAGCAAAAATAGCTGCAGATTTTTCGGTTTCGATATCTACAAGTCCCTTGATATCAATAGTATTGGAGTTTTCCTTAGTCGCATCGTTAAACATGCTTGTTGCTTCCAATGCACGCCAGTCAAGTTCGTAAGCAGGAGTAGGAATTCCGCCGCGGATAGTAACAGCATGGTCACGGCTGTTATCGTTATTGATGATAACATGAGCACCGGTATCGGTAGCAGCAGCTGTAGAAGCTCTTATAGCACTGCCATAATAGTAGTTGTTTCTGGATTCCAGATAAACTGCACCGGGGTTATCAATCGTAACAGTACCCTCTCTATAAGCTCCGATAGCGGCTGCTGTCCACATAGGCTGACTGCCTGTGCTTCCCGGCTGCGGGAAAGCATTAAATACAACGCTCAAATTATGTCCCTGCATATCAATAGTGTAGGATGGTCCGCCTTTAGCTGTAAACGCACTGGATTTATAAGGAGCAGTACCATAGTTGTTGATGGCAGCACAATACAATGTATTACCCCAAACACCCTTCGGCATGGAATTAAGCTTTACTTCTACCATTGCGTTGTCATTAAAGGTATATTTTAAATCCTTGCCTGCAGCTGTTCCGCTGATAACGTCCTTATAGCCTGCCTCAGAGTCTGCCTTTTCATCACCGAACATTACTCCAACATATGGATTGAAAATCTTTTCTTCTTTTTGAGCCTGACCGGTTTTTTCATTAAAGGTAATATTGCTGTAATACTTAGCAACAGAAGAACTTGTCAGGCCTTCGGCAATTTCTACTCTGCCGCTCAAATTACGCTCACCATCTACATATGCAGAATAGGTCAGCTTTTTAGCCAAATTATCCAGTACCTGATTAACAAGGCCAGAATCTTCCGTATTTATACCATCAGCAGCTGTTTGCAGATATACCGTCGAAGCGGCATGGCCTAAAACATCCTCTTTTTCAGAACCATCGCCAATACCGGTTGAAAGGATATCGGAAGGCACTGCCGATTTAATAGTAACATTACCACCCGTCAAATCTGCCGGATTCTCGGCAGTATGTTGGAAAACAAAGGTAGTATTGCCGGCATACTTATCAATAGTAATATCACCTGCACCGACATTTACAAAGTTTCTCTTGCTGGCAGCATCAGAGGAGGTAAGCTTATTTACATGCTGCTTAGCATCAGAGGTAATGTTCCACACGGAATTACCGGTAAACCCAAGATTTATGTTGCTGTCATCACCGGAAATTGCACCATTCCATGTTGCACCATCATATGCATATAAGGCAATATTACCGGCAACATTGCCTGTATACGCTTTGCCGGTACCACTGATACCAAAGGTTATCTTGCTGTCGGCATCAGTTTTCATATCACCGGCAAGATCGCCCTTTGAGGAAGCAACACTTATTGCATCATAATCAAGCTTGTCATAATGAGTGCTGCTTACGCCATAATTGATTTCGCCTTTGTTCTCAGCCAGTGCAAGATATTTACCCTCCGCTACACTCTTGACACCTATGCCAAGATAATTTTTATCACCCTTCAGGACATTAATTTTTACCGCCATCATGTGCATAGAAAATATTGCCGCCGGTACTGTTGATTATAGTATTATTTTCAGCACTGAACTCAACAACACCGTTTTTGCCGGCTTCTGCAATGTTGCCTGTTGCGGTAATAGTGTTTTTAATCGAATCTGTAGGCATTGCTGCAACCTTAACTTTTTACCTTGCTTTCGGTTGTACCGTTATTGCCTGCATAAATAGCACTGCCCTTATCATTGCCGCTAACATTCATATTGAAGAATCTTGACTGGATGCTGACAAGACCTGACTTATCATTATAAATACCATACACAGTATCATCAGCATTACCTATAGCATTAATATTGAGTATAGTATAGCCGTTGATAGGTTTTTTTGTTTTAACATTAGTGACAGAATTAGTTACGTACAAATCCTTATCTGCTCCCTGTACTGCCGCTTTCAGGCTTTCTGAAGACAGGTCAGGCTGAATAGTAAACTGCATATCCTTGTTGTCACCATAGAAAACCAGGGTATTGGCAGGTATTTCCACTTCATCGTAAGTAGGACTCAGAGTAGTACGGTCGCTTGACGATATATCATAGTAAGGATTGTTATCATTTTTCAAAACATTAGTATATGTACCGGCACTGCCATTATAGAAATAATACTTATCGCGGTCAGCATTATTTTTTACTATAATAAATGCACTGCGAATTACATTACCATCATCATCCACAATTTTGATTTGTGAATATCCCTTTAAATAATAATAGGCAGATGATGCTTTTGCCGAATCCGTAAGAACAAATTTATCTAACAGCCCATTAAGAACCTTATTGATTGTCGCATTAGTATAGTCAGGCAAATCGCTTGCTTTTACCTCTAAAGAAGCAAATACCGGTTTGGACATAACATCAGAGGTTACATTGACGTCTCCGCCAACTATCTTGCCGGTATTTTTATCATATCTGAAGCTGAAAACATCAGGCTTTACTTTAGATGAGCCGACCTGTGCTCTATTAGGATACGTCTTGCTGTCCAAAGTAATACCGCCTGCATATTCGCTGCTGGTCATATCATACGTAGCAGCACTGGCAACACTCATCAGACTGCAGCCTAAAGCTACAGCAATAGCTAAGGCCAATTTGGTTTTCGTTAAACTTTTTTTACTCTTACTCATTTTCGTACATCTCCTCACTCAAAATAAAACTGAGTGGAGGCAGGAGCTATAGCTTCAGCTCCTGCCCGCTCTATACATATGCCTTAAAAGGCACAATGTCAAGGAAACTAATTTTTAGAACGTAAATCTTAAGCCTGCGTCTACACGCCATTTCTCTTCAACGTCACCGCCGAAGCTGCGTTCAAAGTCTGCATAAATCAGGCTGTTTTTGCTCAGCTTAGCTGTGCCGCCGATTTGTGCTTCGTACCAGGTATCGCCAAAATCAATACTGGTTCTGCCTTCAGGTTCGTTCACTGCACGGAAGGTTGTGTCAAAGTCACCGCTGAATTCATGTGCTGCTGCCAGTTTTACAAAGTAGCTTGCATTATCCAGCTTCTGCCCCAGACGGAAGCCTACGCGGCCTACCAACGTATTGAACGCATCCTGCTCTACCTGCATATCCTTCTTCACACCAACGCTGTCCAGATAATCACTGTGCGCATTGTAATCCTTGCCGTTGATGCGTCCCAAGGTCAGCTCTACGCTCGGATCAAAGTAGAAACCGTTGTCATTTTCGAAACGCTTGCCATATTCAGCGCTGATGCTGGTGCCCCATGTCTTGTAATCGCCGCTCAGCTTGTGACCGCTGTCATTGAATACCTCGTAGTCATTATCCAGCTTGCTGTACTTAGCGATAATGTCAACATACTGTCCGTCTTCACTCTTCCAGGTACCGTAGATGCCTGCACTGTAAGTGGAAAGGTCACCGCGGCCGGTGCCGTAGGTAGCATTGCCATCGTTGTAGGATACTGCTGCACCTACTGTCCAGCCGTTGCCTGCATCTGCATCATAGCCTAACTGATATGCATTGTATTTCAGGTTGAAGTCAGTATTCTGGCTGTCCATCTCGTACTTGCCGCCGTAGTATTTTGCCCACAGGCCTTTTTCACCTTCAGCCAGACGCAGGTCGCCCATGCGTTTCATCAGGTCATTGTTTTCTGCACGCCACAGCATTGCGGTGGAAGCCATAGCAGACTTTGCACCCTTCATCATTGCGGTTTCTTTGCTGCCGTACATAACAGGTACATATGCATCCGGAGTATGAATGCTGCCTGCAATCAGGCTGCCTTCGCCGTTCTCTTTGTTGAAGTCCAGGTCTGCCAGACGGATTGCTACGGAACCTGCAGTCAAGCCTTCGGCAATACCGACCTTGCCGTCCAGATTGATTTCCGGCTTCGAACCATCCATAGCACTAGTTTCAGTTTCAGTATCAACCTCCGGAGAATTTATAGCTTCATTGTAAACCAGCTTTTTAGCTAAAGCAGTCAAGGTATTTACTACTTCATTATTTTCGCTGGTATCAATACCATTGCGGTCAGTAAAGAGCGTAATGCAGGCATTCTTGCCATCTGTCTTGGTTGCTTTTTCTACAACAATGTTGCCAAGAGCATCAAAGTTTGCATTGCCGTCTTCGCCGTTTTCATGTGCCAGATATGCGTTTACATAACCAGTGAGGTTCTTGATACGCAGCTCTTTAGATTCATGCTGATAAATATTACCGGCATGAGCGCTGTCTGCACCACCATAAAGATTGCTGATATTGCTGACAATATTGTTAGTGCTATAGTCGCCGCCAGCCCAGTTATGCGTTACAGCAGGCATATTATCCCAAACGGCACCGTTACGCAGATACAGATTATTGTTACCAACGCCGAAGAAATGACCTTTCAAATAGGAATCAGCAGTGTTCAGACCGACATTAATTGTGCCATTGGAGCCATAATACTGAGTGGCAGTCGATACATCTCCTTCAATCTGCAGATAATTATCTCCGGCATCAATAGCATTGCCTTCTGCATCCTTCTGCATATTCAGGTTAATCAAAGCTTCATTACCAGCAGTCCAGATAGAGGAATAATTATGAGAAACAATGCGGCCACCACCGATGTCAATCGTCGCATAGTTACCACGAGCAAATAAAGATGCACAATTCTTTACATCAATATCTACAAGGCCTTTAATCTCAACAGAGTTGCCGTTTTCTTTTTTAGTGCCGTTCTGAGTATATATTTCAATAGCGCGCCAGTTCAGCTGATAGCCAGGAGTATCAATACCGCCGCGAATCTTCACAGCATGCTCCTTGCTGTTGTCATTATTGATAATAACATGTGCGCCAGTTTCGCCGACAGCAGCAGTAGATGCTCTGATAGCACTGCCGTAATAATAGTTATTAGTAGAGGTAATGCTGACAGCACCAGGGTTATCAATCGTAATCGTGCCATCACGGAAAACGCCGATAGCTGCAGCAGTCCACATCGGTTGGCTGCCGGTAGAGCCTGAAGCCGGGAAAGCACTGAAGTTTACATTCAGGTCATGTCCCTGCATATCGATAGTATAGCTCGGTCCGCCCTTAGTATAGACAGGTGAAGATTGATATTGACGGTCACCGTAGTTGTTGATTGCTGCACAATATAGACCGCCCCATCCGAAGCTACGCGGATCCTTGTTCAGCTTAACATCAATAAGAGTATCATCATTAAAGGTATATTTTAAATCCTTGCCGACAGCGGTGCCGCTGATCTGGTCAGCATACCCGTTTTTCGCATCTGATGTTTCATTACCAAAAATAATACCTGTAAACGGTTTAAAGAGCTCATTCTCTTTTTTAGCCTGTCCGCTGGCTGCGTCAAAGGTAATATTGCTGTAGAATTTGCTTACAGAAGAACTCGTCAGGCCTTCTGCAAGTTCTACCCTGCCACTTAAGTTACGCTCGCCGTTCACATAAGCAGTATAGGTAAGCTTCTTGGCCAGATTATCCAGTACAGAGTTGATTGCAGCATCATCTGTAGTATCTATGCCATCGGTGGAAGTCTGCAGATACACTGTAGATGGTACTTCTGATACCTGATATTTCTCAGAGCCAACGCCTGTGCTGAGAACCTTAGTCGGCTCAGCGCTGTTAATAGTCAAATCGCCGCCAAGAATCTTGCTGGCATCAGCTGCATCATGCTGATAAACAAAGGTTGTATTGCCGGAGTATTTATCAATCGTCAGATTGCCTTCACCAACATTAATAAAGCTTCTCTTGGAGGACGATTCGGCACCCTTATGCTGTTTAAGATGTTGAGCAGCATTTGAAGTAATGTTCCAAAGAGTGTCGCTGCCCAAATCCAAAGCTACATCTTCACCTATAGCATTGCCTTCCCAGCCTGCTCCTGTAGTGAAATACAAATTAACATTACCCTCTGCATCACCTTGGTAGTTGTACTTGCCGGCGAGGCCAAAATTAATTTTACTGTCAGCATCAGCCTTCATGTTGCCGGCAACATTGTTGCTTCCTTTTAAAACAGTAGCGTTATCATAATCGACACTGTCAAGATGCTCAACAATGACACCTGCATTAATCGTACCGCCGTTTTCAGCCAATGCCAAATACTTGCTGCTATCACCCATTGTTATCTTCAGCCCGGCAGTACCCTTTGTCTTATGGCCATGTTAATAATGCCACCATCATGAGCATACAGCAAATTTCCTGCAGCAGTTTCCAAGCTGCTTTGGCCGGAGGTCAGGTCGATTACGCCATTCTTGCCGGCTTCGAGAACGTTGCCGTTCGCCTTCAGAGCTACACCGACACTGCCGTCAGCAGTAGATTCCAAAATGACTTTGCTGGTATAATCCGCATTATTACCTGCATAGGCAACATTGCTCTGCTCGTTGCCGTCAGCAGTGATAGTCATCTTGGCATCCTTCAGATGTACCAAGCCCTTCTGATCATTGTAGACGCCATAAACTCTATCGGTATTCTTGCCTTCCGCTTTAATGGTTATCGCACTGTTCCAGGTACTGGGGCCCAATACGTTAGTAACATATAAATCCTTTTCAGCACCGCGTACAGCAGCCTTTATAGTTTCTTTAGAAAGGTCCGGAGCAACAGTCAGTCCATAACGGCTATCGGTTCCGCCAACATACCAGGTGTTTGCGGGTATTGTCGCAGAACCATGCGCAGTATCAACCTGCTTGATATCATATTCCTTATTGCTGCTGTCATTGCTTAAAACTGTTTTATAGGTACCGCCGGTCAGATTAGCTGTACTGCTCATGTCATTAGCAAATTTCACTTCAGATACGCGCACTACCTTGCCGTCATCGTCAAGAATGCGAATAGATACGTAATCAAAGCCGTAATAGTGGAGTAAGCCTTCAGCCGGCTTCAGCTTCTTCAAAACAGCAGCATTAACCTTTTCTACCGTTGCTAAAGAGCAATCAGGCAAATCGCTAGCCTTAACGTCAAGATTAGCAAAAACAGTAACACCGTTTACTTGCGTGCCACCCCAAGGAGTAGGTTCTTCATAGCGCATATCGGTAGCCATAGTAATATCGCCGCCAAGCACCTGACCTGTAGCCTTATCATAGCGAAACATATAATTGTCAGGCTCTTGGTAGCTTTTACCTATCTGATCGCCATTTACTGCATGGCTCCAGGTAATGCCGCCGGCATATTCGCTGCTCGTCATATCATAGGTAGCAGCACTTGCAACACTCATCAGACTGCAGCCTAAAGCTACGGCAATAGCTAAGGCTAATTTGGTTTTCACTAAGCTTTTTTTACTCTTACTCATCTTTACATCTCCTTACCCTAAAATAAAACTTTTTGGAGGCAGGAGCTATAGCTTCAGCTCCTGCCTGCTTTATACATATGTCTTAAAAGACACAATGCCAAGGAACAATAATTTAGAAAGTAAATCTCAGACCGGCATCTACACGCCATTTCTCTTCTACATCACCGCCGAAGCTGCGTTCAAAGTCTGCGTAAATCAGGCTATTGTCACTCAGTTTAACGGTACCGCCGATTTGTGCTTCATACCAGGTATCACCAAAATCAATGCTTGTTCTGCCTTCAGGCTCGCCCTCTGCTGCAAAGCGGCTGTTGAATTCACCTTTAAACTCATGTGCTGCTGCCAGTTTTACAAAATAGCTTGCCTTTTCAGTCTGTTGGCCCAGGCGGAAGCCTACGCGTCCTACCAGCGTATTAAAGGCATCCTGCTGTACCTGCATACCTCTGCTCTTGCCCCAGGAATCCAGATAATCACTGTCTGCGCTGTAATCCTTGCCGTTGATGCGACCCAAGGTAAGCTCTACGCTCGGATCAAAGTAGAAACCGCTTTCATTTTCGAAACGCTTGCCATATTCTGCACTGATGCTGGTACCCCAGGTCTTGTAATCGCCGCTCAGCTTGTGACCATAAACATTGGCAACATCATAGTCATTTTCCATACGGGTATATTTGGCAATCAGGTCTACATACTGACCATCATTACCCTTCCAGGTACCATACAAACCTACGCTTGTATCCTTCAGATCAGCTTTGCCGCTGCCATAATTGGAATCACCATCGTTATAGGATACTGCCAAACCAACTGACCAGCCGTTGCCTACAGCCTTATCAAAGCCTACCTGATAAGCATTGTATTTCAGATTAAGGTCGGTATTTTGGCTGTCCATCTCGTATTTGCCGCCATAGTATTTAGCCCAGATACCTGCATCACCGTCATCTAGACGCAAATCACCCATACGCTTCAACAAGTCATTATTTTCGGCACGCCACATCAACGCACCGGAGGCCATAGCAGATTTTGCACCCTTCATCATAGCAGTTTCACTGCTGCCATAAATAACCTTCGCATCCGGCGTTCTGATAGTATCTGCTACCAGACTTGCCTGTCCGTTATCAGCAGAGAATTCAACATCTGCCAGCTTCATGCCGGCAGAAGCTGCGGTTAGCCCTTCTGCTATCTGCACATAACCGTCAAGATTAGCTTCCGCATTATCTACGGCACCCTGGTAATAAAGCTTGTTAGCAAGGCTGCTCAATACAGCTTTTGTTTCATCTGCTTTATGCACATCAAAACCGCTGTTGTCTGTTGTCAGCGTAACAGCAGAGCCTTCAGCAGCGTGATTAATAGTAAAGTTACCGCCAAGAATATTTGTTGCATCGTCCGCCGCATGCTTATAAATAACGTTTACATGACCGCCAAAATTCTCAATAGTTGTATCAACAACACCGTCATGCGTCATATCAACAGTACCTGCAGCTGCTTCCGTAGCACCACCGGTCAAAGACTTCAACGAAGTAGGCTGCTCTGTATCATTTAAGTTGTACCAGACAGCACCGTTCTTGATAGTTGCATCAACAGCATTGTTCAAGGAATAGCCTTCCCAGGTTGCGCCGCTGTCCATCAGCAGTTTAGTAGCATAGGAAGCTTTGCCCATCCATTTAGCTTTATTGCCCATAAACAGACTGACTATACCATAATCGCCGGGTGTTACGCCCCAGCCGCCACCTGTGACAAAATTACCTACCCAATAGGAATCAGGTGTATTCAGGCCCACATTGATTTTACCCTTGGTGCCCATACCGCCGACAGTTGTGAAATTACCGACTATCTGCGTAGTATTGTTGCCGGCTGCAATAGCGTTACCGGTAGGAGAATCCTCATCCTTGATAACGTTAACATTAACAATGCCGTAATTTTGTGTTACAAATTCACCATAAGCACGGATAGCAGCATTTTCCGCACCACCGCCAAAATTCAGGCCAGGATTTTTCCCAGCTTTCGTCATAATAATTCTGCCGCCGCCAACATCAATAGTAGATGCAACAGCACTCAATCCTTCGGCCATGCCAACACCGTCTGTAGTATCTGCTTCCAAATCAATCAAGCCGTCAACCTTCAGCCAGGAGCGTTCACCATTGGCACCATTCATAGACTTTATGACAGCGCCATTAGTGCTGTTAGTTGTACTGCCACGAACCGTGAGAACCTTTTTCTCTAAATTCTCACCGCCATTATGGATATAAAGCTGACCGCCGCCATTCACAAACAACGCCGCTGTCTGAGCACCTTCATTACTTACAGCTTTAACGGACATAGCTCCGGCGTTGAAAATTTCAACCTTGCCGGTAGCACCTACTGCAGCAATGCCTGTCGTACTTTGGTCGGTAGCTATATTTAAATCCATACTATGACCATTCAGGTCAACATTCACATTCTGCTGATTATAACCACTGAAAATACCGGAGCTGAAGGTATACAGCCAAGGCCCTGCTACTAATTTATTACCTTCCGGATCAACATTGATTTTAATATCCTTGGTAAAAACATAGTTGCCGTTGTCGTATACACCTGCATCCTGATATTCTTTGGTCAGAGAAACATCACCGATTATAGCCTTGGTAAATTCTACGGCACCCTGTTCCGCAGGCTTAACGTACTCATTAACCTTGCTTTCCTTGCCAAGATAACCCTGACCTGTAGTATCATCAAGCTCATATCGGCAAATACTTGCTGGCAGAGCTGGTTGTAAGACCTTCCGCAATACTTACGGTACCATTTAAATTTCTTTCGCCGCTTGCATAGCCTGTATAATAATTTTGTTTGCCAAAGCGTTAAGTGTTGCCTCTCTGGCAGCTTCTGTATTCAGGTTGGCATCATAGTCAGTAAAACATTGAGAGCACTGTTCTCTATAGCTTTTCAATAGTGAATTGCCACCTAAATTTTTGACGGATCATTCTTGTCATGCTCATAAGCTACGTTAACAGATGGCTGTCAATTTCTTGATTGTAACATCACCGCTATCGGCACTTTGATGCAACATACCGTTAATACCGCTAAAATTATTCAATACTGTATTGGTACCCTTATTGCCTGCGTTAGCTGCAGTATTATTCCATACGGCACCATCATTCAGAATCATCAGCACATTGCCGAATTTTCCGTCTTCCTTAATTACACCGTTCAAGTACGAATCATTGCCACTCAAACCTAAGTAGACAATAGTTTTTTTCATTGTCACCAACAAAGACATCTCCGCCTATCTGAGTACCGGTACCCAATACCACAGCACCAGTCTGACTGTTCAAGCCGCCGACTGAATTTGCGCCATAAAAAACCTTGCCATAGGTATTATAAATTGCATAACGCTCACCGCCATCAGCTGCCGGAATAAGCTTAATAGTACCACCTTTTTTTACAGTAATGGCTTGATTATTATAGTTGGGAGTATTGTGTACAGGTGCAACAACTATACCATTGCCATCAGAAACAATATTACCCTTATGGTTCAAGGTTATTTTGGCATGATTACTGTCCACAAAAAGTCCTGCACTGTTTTCCAGTACATCAGCAGCTTTTTTATTACCGCTTACAGTGATATTTACGTCACCATTAACCGTAATACCGCTATTGTTATAAAATTTATTGTCTGTTGTCATTCCCTCAGGTGTAGATACAGCTATACCATAAGCACCATTAGGATTATCCACTTTAATATTCAGGCCATCGGTAGCAGTTAAAGTAATAGTTCTGGTCTTATTATCAGTAGCTGCACGCCAGATACCATAAGATTTTTTTTGTATTGTTGGCATCAGCATTGACATTAATGTTCAATTCTTTTATTGCACCATAATTACTGCTGCCAAACTGCAGAGTGCCAAGACCAGTGGTCTGCAAAATACCGGCGCCGATATTATCACCGGAGGCTTTAACACTTAAAGTCAGCTTATTAGCAGGAGCTGCAATGCAAATATTGGGGCTGGTCTTTCCCTGCACCATATTGACCGCTGCCGCCTGCACATTATAATCTTTACTGTTCAAATCCTGAATAGTGAAGGTGGCAGCAGCACCGTCAACAGTAATGCTGCTATCCTTGGTAAATGTATAAACGTTGTTATTCTTAGCAGGCACTTCTGCAATACCGTTGTAAGCAACATCTTTTTCAATGTCACCGGTAATGGGAGCTGTAAAATCCGCCTCTGTTTGTTCAGCACTTGTAACACTCATCAGACTGCAGCCTAAAGCTACGGCAATACCTAAAGCTAATTTTTTACTTCGAATCCAAGATGATTTTGCCATAATAAGCACCCCTTGCAAAAACACCGGACAAAGATAATAACACCAGGGCGTCCATCTCCCGACTGTCACTTCCTCTATCATAAAGCAGTCCACTCTCACATCAACCGCTTATCAGGAATCAAAATATTATTTTATAAATGCTTAACTAAACTTGAACATATCACCGACAATATTCTTTTGTTGCCTGACTTTTATTTTCAGCATGCCTCATATGTAAATCCATGCTCAACTAAATTATTTTTTCCAGATTGCTTCCATAATATTGCTGTACTGCGCTTCCAGGAACTTCAGCGCCTCACCGATAATTGCGTTCAGCAGCACCGGATTAAAGGTATTGTTTTCTGCGGTAATGCAGGCATTCAGCATGAAATCGCCCTTTTCGGAAACTGTAAATTTAAAGGGACGTACATTGTTGTTCATGTTGTTGATAGCTGCAGCCAGCTCCGGCAGCTTTGCTTCCGGAATTACCTGCGGTGCAATCTGAACCTGTAAAATAATATAAACACTGTCATCCATCAGCACAGCCATCGGCAAAATCTGTCCTTTTACTTCCATACGGCTACGGAAAATTGTGGTATGACGCTCATCTTCAATTTTTTGTACGTCAAAGCAGTCTATTTTGTTATCGGTCAGGAATTGCTGCATTTTTTCAATTTTATCTGCACGCTTCTGCTCCATATCCAAAACTTTAGTCTCTTTAGTCTCTTTAACTTTTTCTGTCATTTTAAAGTCTCCTTTAACATTTTTATTTAAGAGGGCGTCGGCGCTTTGGCCGCCGCCCTGCTTAGAACATTTTATGCTGCTCGCATACCCCAAATCTTAGAAGCTCCAGCGCAAGCCTGCATCCAACCGCCAGTCATTGCTGCCGGTATCGCCGCCGAATTTCTTCTCGAAGGTAGCATATACATAAGAATTATCATTTACCTTCATGCTGCCGCCCAGTTGCCATTCAAACCAGGTTCCGCCAAAATCAACTGCTGTGCTGCTTGTAGGCTCATTTTCAGCTGCAAAGGTTGTAGTAAAGTCACCGCTGAATTCATGTGCCAATGCAAATTTCGTATAGAACATTGCCTTGTCAGTTGTTTTGCCCATGCCCAGACCAATACGTCCGATTGCACTGGTAAAGGCATCCTGGCTGACATACATATCCTTCTTCAAGCCTTTGGAGTCGAGGAAGTCACTGGCTGCACTATAGTCAGCTCCTGCCACACGTCCAACAGTAAATTGTACGCTCGGATCAATGTAGAAGCCGTTCTGCATCTGCATTCTGCGACCATATTCAGCACTCAGGGACAGCCCCCAGGTATCATAATCGCCTTCCAGCTTATGGCCCATGTCATTATAAACTGCATAATCATTATCAAGCTTACCGCCTTTAACGATTACATCAGCATAATGTCCCTTGTCGCTGTTCCAGCTGCCATATACTGACAGGCTGACAGCCTTGCCGTCACCATGACCGCCCATTTCGTAGGTGTTCTTGCCCTTGTTGTAGCTTACAGCCGCACCAAAGAGCTTGTTGTTATCCAGTTGCTTGTCATAGCCTAACTGATATGCATTGAAGCTTGTGCTGTACTGGGTATTCTTAGCATCAAAGCTGTTCTTACCACCGTAGTAACGTGCCCACAGGCCGCTTTCCTCATTAGCCAGACGTACATCACCCATGCGCTGCAGCATATCGCTGTTTTCACTGCGCCACAGCAAAGCAGTGGAAGCCATGGCGGATTTAGCGCCACGCATCATAGCTGTTTCACTGCTGCCGTAAATAATTTCCGGATCAGTACGCTTAATGCTGCCATCCTTATAATTGCCCTGTCCATGCTCTCCGTAGTTAATATCGCCGTAAACCTTAACCTTCGTCAGGCCTTCGGCAATCTCCACATGACCGCTCAGATTGTCAGGATTGCTGCCCGCATCTGCGTAATACAGTTTCTTGCTCAGCTCACGGAAGAGCTTTTCAATATTATCAGTTTCGGTATAGTTGAGATTATCGGAATTATCGGTTCTTAAGGTAATGCTGCTGCCTTCAGCTGCTTTATCGATATTCAGCGAACCGCCGCCGAACTTGATATTATTCAGGGTGTTGCTTGCTGTATCCTTATCAGCAGTATGCTTGTAGTTGACAACAACGTTTCCGCTGTAATCACCTACATCAATATTACCTGCGTTAGCATCAGTCTGATTAATAATACCGCCATTACCCTTCAGGCTGCGCAGCTTGCTGTTGCCGATATTATTCCATTGAGCCTTGCTGCTATTCAGATGCAGATTAACGTTATCTCCGTCAGCATTACCGGTCCAGACACCCATATCAGCATAAATATTGATTACTGCGTCACCGACAGTACTTACATCACCTGTAAGCTTGCTATCTGCGGTACCCAATCCGATATCTACGCTACTGCCGGCCGTTGCCAGAACGTTGCCGGTAATATCGGTAAGGATGCTTCCTGCCGCATTATTATTGGCATTAATGCTGATTTTACCTTTATTGTCTGCAGTTACATTACCTTTAACAGTGCCGCCGGCCAGCTCAATGCTGCCTGCATCAGCCTTCACTGCATCGCCGCTGCCTACGGTAATATTTGTCAGACCATCTGCTTTAATACCGCTGCCTGCGCCGTTGGCAACAAACGCACTGTCTGCAGTTACTGCGCCGGTGTTATGCAGAATGATTTTGCCGCCGTTTTCTGCCAGCAAAGCCTGGCCTGCAGCCTTGATATCAAGCTTATCAAGATTCTTGAATTCAACGGTAATCGCATCTGCTTTCACAGCATCAGCACCGGAATTCAAGCTCATGCTCTTATTATTAAGCTGCAGCTGCAAATCTCTACCTGCGCCGACGGAAGTACCTGCGGTAGTAATAATGCTTCTGTCCTTGCTGAAGTCGTAAACAGCATTATCTGTATGCAGTACGCCAGCAAGCTTATACTCTTTATCCTGTTTCCATTCGCCGGTAATCTGACTTGTAAAGTTATCTTTTGTCTGTTCTTCCGGATAGGTTACATTCGGAGTAACACTGCCATCCTTAAGGCTGCCCTGACCGGTTGTCTTATCATAGGCAATATCACCGGTTTGTTTAACAACATAGCTTGCTGTCAGACCTTCTGCCAACTTAACATAACCGGTAAGATTCCGCTCGCCGGTAATATAACCAGTATAATACAGCTTTTTAGCCAAAGAATTCAAGGCATTGGCAATGCTGTCCTCATCACTGAAGTCTACACCGCTTCTGTCCGTCAGCATGGTAATCTTGCTGTTGGCTGCTGCCTTGTTAACAGTAAAGTTACCGCCGTATACTTCACCCGGATTGCTGCTGTTGTGCTTGTAGATGACAGTTGCGTCACCGCTGTAGCTGCCGATGGTTACGCTAGCTGCAGCGTTAGTCATATCAACTATGCCGTTAGTAGCATTGAAGCTCTTCAGGCTGCTTGCACCGCTGTTGTTCCAGGTGCTGCCGTTCAGTGTCAGGCTGAAGTCTGCGCTAGTGCTTGCACCTGTCCAGATGCTGCCATTTGTCAATACTGCACTGCCTGCGGCATTAGCATTGCCATTCCACTTGCTGTTATTTGCAGTAATTGTTACATTTGCACCGCTGTTGTCACCAGTCCAGCTGCTGTCGGTCAGATTTACTGTTGCGTTGCTGCCAGTGTTTGCGCCGTTCCAGCTTTGCGCTATTGCTCAAAGTGATATTGGCTTTTGCA
>ENA-OQDC01000439-OQDC01000439.1-human-gut-metagenome-genome-assembly--contig:-NODE-439-length-29891-cov-4.587992_pt1 | contig 29891 bp, 29 predicted proteins | sample MGYA00242770_ERZ504601 | MGnify/ENA primary metagenome ERZ504601 (study PRJEB26092, sample SAMD00036305) | human gut metagenome | host: Homo sapiens | study: EMG produced TPA metagenomics assembly of...
GGCGTACCGCACAGACCTCCCTAGGTACCACACGATTTCTTCCTCTCCATCCATCTGCCTCATCTATCATGCATGATTCCGTGTAGTTATTGGGCTTTGATTTGATATGCAACCTTACCCTCATGCATAACCTCGTATGAGATTTCTGTCCGTCAGACCAGAGATTTGCCCGTGAGTTAGTATGTTCCTCACATCCAGCTTCCTTCAGATTCCACCTCACGATGGACACCCTTGCCTTCGGCTATATCCTTCCCACTACCGGGTGGATTCGGGACTTTAACCCGTTAGAAACGTGCGCCGCTAGGCGCACATATGAAGCTGATATGCAAATAAAAGTAAGCATATCAGCTTCTTTTTTGAAACAAAAATCTTGTAAATCAGCACTTTTTGTGTGATGGAAAAATAAAAAATTGTATTGACAAATAAAAACGTTGAATCTATAATAAAAAATATCAAATGACAATGTACTTGGTCATATGACCACACAACACAAACAGAAAGGAAAAGGGATAAGCTATGAAGACAAGAGCAGTCAGACTTTATGGGGAATCAGATTTAAGATTAGAAGAATTTGATATGGGAGAACTGAAAGACGATGAGATCTTAATGGAACTGATCACTGACAGTGTCTGCATGTCTACTTACAAAGAATCTATTCAGGGAGCAAAACATCAGAGAGTCAACGATGATATCAGCGAACATCCGATCATCGTAGGACATGAATTTGCAGGAATCATTCGTGAAGTTGGGGCGAAGTGGAAAGATAAATATCAAGTTGGAATAAAATATACCATGCAGCCAGCGATCAATATCAAAGGTTCTATGGCAGCCATCGGATATTCTTATGAATACTGCGGAGGAGCAGCAACCTTTATCAAAGTTCCGCCAATTGTAATGGAAAAAGACTGCTTATTACCTTTTGATGAAAACAGTGCATTTTTTGAGGCATCACTGGCGGAGCCTATGAGCTGTATCATTGGAGCATTCCATTCTATGTACCACAGTGAACGTGGTGTTTATGAACATAAGATGGGAATTGTAGAAGGTGGAAAGAGTGCACTTCTTGCAAGCTGCGGTCCAATGGGATTAGGAGCGATCAGTTATATGTTAAATTGTGATCGTAAACCTTCTTTACTGGTGATCACAGACATTGATGAAGTAAGATTAAAAAGAGCTAGTGAATTATTTACAGAAGAATATGCCAAAGAACGAGGTGTTGAAATCCATTTTGTCAATACTGCGAAAGTCGATGACCCAGTGAAGACATTAAGAGATTTAACTGGTGGAACAGGATTTGATGATGTATCTGTATATGCACCAGTCAGACCAGTGATCGAGATGGCAGATGAGATTTTAGGATTTGACGGATGCTTAAACTTCTTCGCAGGACCAGTGGATCCAAAATTATCTGCGATGTTTAATTTCTTTGACGTACATTATAAGATGCACCATCTGGTAGGATCAAGCGGTGGGAATACCGATGATATGAAAGAATGTTTAAAACTTGCAGGAGAAGGAAGATTAGATCCAGCTGTTATGATCACGCATATCGGGGGAATTGATGCACAGATCGATACGATATTGAATCTTCCAAAGATTCCAGGAGGAAAGAAACTGATGTATCTTGGAAAGAATCTTGAACTAACAGCAATTGAAGATTTTGAAGAAAAAGGAAAAACAGATGATAGATTTAAAGAATTAGCTAAGATTACAAAAGAACATAATGGATTATGGTCCAAAGAAGCAGAAGATTATCTGTTAGCTAATTTTTAAAAATGATACAAGTGGAACTTATAAAGTAAAATTTTAGAATGAATTTTCGGGAGGATGAAACAGATGTTAGTAAACAGTAAAAAGATGTTAGAAGAAGCCAAAGCAGGACATTACGCAGTCCCAGCAGCCAACATTGTAAACCTTGAGAATATCAAAGGAGTGATCGAGGCGGCAGAAGAAACAAAACACCCATTGATGGTGTGTCTGGCGGAGGTACATACACCGACATTAGGTATTGAAGAAGCAGCAGCGATCGTAAAATATTACGCAGAAAAAAGTAACCAAGATATCGCGCTTCATTATGATCATGGATTTACGATCGAGTTGGTTAAGAAAGCTATTGATGTCGGATTTACCTCTGTTATGATTGATGGATCAAGCCTTCCATTTGAAGAAAATGTGGCAAAGACAAAAGAAATTGTAGCATATGCACATGAAAGAAATGTTACGGTAGAAGCTGAAATCGGACACGTAGGAGAAGGAGACAGCTATCATGTTGAAGGAAATACAATGTTAACAACACCAGAAGAAGCAAAGAAATTTGTAGAACAAACAGGAGTTGATTCCCTTGCAGTATCTATTGGAACAGCTCATGGAGAATACAAAGGAATTCCACATCTGAATTTTGAAAGATTACAAGAAATTGCAACCGAGGTTTCTATTCCACTAGTACTTCATGGAGGATCTGGTTCTGGAGATGAAAACTTATCCAAAGCAGTAGAACTTGGAATTGCGAAAGTAAATATCTGTACAGACTTATTAAATGCAGCAAGAGATAATACAAAAGATGGATATGCCGAAAGAAGTTACTATGATAGTGTAACACTTGCAAAAGATGGATTTAAAGATTGCCTGAAACATTATTACGAAGTATTCCATACAAAATAAACAAAAAGAAATGCGAAAACATACAATTCAATATTGACGAACCGCCATTTCAAGTGTTAAGATAACTTAGTATGATAAAAGCGAAGAAGGAGACAGTACTTCTATCATGAACGCATGAGCGAGTCCGGGGCGGTGGAAGCCGGGTGTTAGTAAGATAAGAAGGAAGATCACTCCCAAGCTGCAGGCTGAAGATAGTAAGCTGTGCCGGTATCCTCCGTTAACGGGATAACATATGATAGTATGTGAAATAGGTGGTTTAGAAGCAACGGTGTTGTCCTATTTTTAGGACGGCACCTTTTTTATTTCCTATTTCATTAGATTTTCTAAGAAGTAAAAGGAGAGATGAAGATGTACAAGAAAGTATCATCTGACATGAACTTTGTTGATCGCGAGAAAGAGACCGTAAAGTTCTGGAAAGAAAACGAAATTTTTGAAAAAAGTATCGAAGAAAGAAAAGACGATCCGACATACACATTCTATGACGGACCACCAACAGCCAATGGTAAACCACATATCGGACACGTTTTAACTCGTGTCATCAAAGATATGATTCCTCGTTATCAGACAATGAAAGGTCACAAGATCATTCGTAAAGCTGGATGGGATACACACGGACTTCCAGTTGAACTTGAAGTTGAGAAGATGTTAGGTCTTGATGGAAAAGAACAGATTGAAGAATATGGTATGGAACCATTCATCAAGAAATGTAAAGAAAGCGTTTGGAAATACAAAGGTATGTGGGAAGATTTCTCAGATACAGTAGGTTTCTGGGCTGACATGGAACATCCATACATCACATATGATAACAACTTTATCGAATCTGTATGGTGGGCATTAAAGCAGATCTGGGATAAGAAATTACTTTATAAAGGATTTAAGATCGTACCTTATTGCCCTCGTTGTGGAACACCATTATCCGCACAGGAAGTAGCACAGGGATATAAAGATGTCAAAGAACGCTCTGCGATCGTACGTTTCAAAGCCGTAGGTGAAGAAGCATATTTCCTTGCATGGACAACAACACCATGGACACTTCCATCCAACATCGGTCTTTGTGTAAATCCAGAAGAGACATACGCAAAAGTAGAAGCTGCAGATGGATATGTATACTACATGGCAGAAGCACTGCTTGATACAGTTCTTGGTAAATTAGCAGACGAAGAATCAGGAAAACCTGCATACAAAGTTTTAGAGACGTTTAAAGGAAAAGAATTAGAATACAAAGAATACGAACCATTATATGACTGTGCAGCAAAAGTTGCTGAAAAACAGCATAAGAAAGCATTCTATGTAACATGCGACGGATATGTAACATTAACAGATGGTACAGGTATTGTTCATATCGCACCAGCATTTGGTGAAGATGATGCCAAAGTCGGACGTAAATATGACATGCCATTTGTACAGTTAGTAGACGAACGCGGTAACATGTCAGAGGAAACACCATTTGCCGGATTATTCGTTAAGAAAGCAGATCCAGAAGTATTAAAAAATTTGGATAAACGTGGATTATTATTCGATGCTCCTAAATTTGAGCATAGCTATCCACACTGCTGGCGTTGTGATACACCACTGATCTATTATGCAAGAGAATCTTGGTTCATCAAGATGACAGAAGTAAAAGATCAGCTGATCGCAAACAACAACACAGTTAACTGGGTACCAAAGAGCATCGGTAAAGGACGTTTCGGTGACTGGTTAGAGAACGTACAGGATTGGGGAATCTCAAGAAACCGTTATTGGGGAACTCCATTAAATATCTGGGAATGTGAATGTGGACATCAGCATTCTATCGGATCTATCGAAGAATTAAAGAGCATGTCTGATAATTGCCCAGACGATATCGAGCTTCACCGCCCATATATCGATCAGGTAACAATTAAGTGCCCACACTGTGGAAAACAGATGCACCGTGTAGAAGAAGTTATCGACTGTTGGTTTGATTCAGGATCAATGCCTTTCGCACAGTGGCATTACCCATTTGAGAATAAAGAGATCTTCGAAGATAACTTCCCAGCAAACTTTATCTCAGAAGCTGTAGACCAGACTCGTGGATGGTTCTACTCCTTAATGGCAATTTCTACTTTATTATTTAATAAAGCACCATATAAAAACGTTGTCGTATTAGGACACGTTCAGGATGAAAATGGACAGAAGATGAGTAAGTCCAAAGGAAATGCAGTTGATCCATTTGAGGCATTAGAAGAACATGGAGCAGATGCGATCCGTTGGTATTTCTATACAAACAGTGCCCCATGGCTTCCAAACCGTTTCCATGCAAAAGCCGTTACAGAAGGACAGCGTAAATTCATGGGAACATTATGGAATACTTACGCATTCTACACATTATATGCAGAGATCGATCAGTTTGATCCAACAAAACATGCGTTAGAATATGATAAATTATCTGTTATGGACAAATGGCTGTTATCTAAGATGAACACAATGGTCAAATCTGTAGATGACAACTTAGGAAATTACAGAATCCCTGAAGCTGCAAGAGCATTACAGGAATTTGTAGATGATATGAGTAACTGGTATGTAAGACGTTGTCGTGACCGTTTCTGGGCAAAAGGAATGGAACAGGATAAGGTAAATGCATATATGACTTTATACACAGCATTAGTAACTGTATGTAAAGCAGCAGCACCAATGATCCCATTCATGACAGAAGAGATCTACCAGAACATCGTAAGAAGTGTTGATCCATCTGTAAAAGAAAGTATTCATTTATGCGACTTCCCTGTATACAATGCAGAACAGGTTGATGAGAAATTAGAAGCAGATATGGATCTCGTTTTAAAGATCGTTGTATTAGGACGTGCATGCCGTAACAGTGCAGCCATCAAGAACCGTCAGCCAATCGGACAGATGTATGTGAAAGCAGATGCAACACTGCCAGATTATGACGAAGCGATCATCTTAGATGAGTTAAATGTGAAGAATATCACATTTACAGATGATGTATCAAACTTCACAACATACAACTTCAAACCACAATTAAAGACTGTAGGACCAAAATACGGTAAATTAGTTGGAGGAATCAGAAACTATTTAGCTGGAGTTGATGGAAATGAAGCGAAGGCTGAATTAGACTCTAAGGGAGCATTAACATTTGAAGTTGATGGAACACCTGTAGAATTAGCCAAAGAAGATCTGTTGATCGAGATGGTAAAACAGGAAGGATTCGTAACAGAAGCAGACAACGGAGTAACAGTTGTCCTTGATACAAACTTATCCGAAGAACTGTTAGAAGAAGGATTCGTCCGTGAAGTAGTCAGCAAGATCCAGTCTATGAGAAAAGAAGCTGGATTTGAAGTAACAGACCACATCACATTCTCATACAAAGGATCAGACAAAGCCGCAGACATCATCGGAAGAAACGAAGCAGCGATTGCTGGAGATGTTTTAGCAGATGAAGTGAAAGTTGGAGAAGTTGCTGGATATGAAAAAGAATGGAACATCAATGGTGAGAAAGTTACTTTAGGTGTTGAGAAAAGATAAAATTTCATAAGAAATATAACAAAAGATCAGCTGAAGACAATATCTTACAGCTGATCTTTTTGTTGTTATTATTATGAATTCTTCTTAGAAAGTGAAATTACATCAAGTCCATGTTCTTCCAGAAAAATATTAATATCGATCAAATTCCATTTTTCATTATTGATATGCATCATGATTGCTGCATCCCTTGGAACTTTTGCATAAAGTTCTCCAAGTTGAGCAATGCGAAGAGCATGCTGTGTTGTTTTCAGATCCATATGTGCCCCAAGACACAAAGCAAGTAGATAATCTCTGGAAGGATGAGGTTTCTTACCATTTAAGATCTCATGAGCATAGCTTTGAGATATTCCGCTATTTTTAATAATCTGCGAAATTTTCATATCATGCTTTGCAATGTAAACAGAGAAAAAATCCTGCAGGCTTGGTAACTGTTGAAGATTCTTGAGATAATCTGAAAAATTCTCCAAAGAAGTTGATTTTAATTGTTGATCTAAATGATCGGTTAATTGATCCTGCATATGTAAATATCCTTTCTCTTCTTGTATTTATAATAAATGATCATTGCCCTTTCTTTAAAGAAACTGCTGCAAATACAGCACAGATCAGACACCAGGCAGCCCAGATATTTAAATCTGCATAACTTTCAGCCATGGTAAATCCACATAGTGCACCAAGTACAAATAAGACGATCAATGCGATATTACCACCTTTTGAACCATTTCTTGTAGCGATAGAAACGATTCCACCAGCTAATAAAATAATCGCAACGATCAGTCCGGCAGAACCACCGCTTTCTCCATTTTCTGCTAAAGAATTCGAAATCCCAGCAGCACAAGACTGAAACATTACAAATGCAAAAAGTACAATGGAGATGATTCCAGAGACTAATTTCCAAGTTTTCATAAATAATTCCTCCCTTCTATATTTCACAATATTAAGATTAGCAAATATTGTTATAGAAATGTTTCGCTGACAGCGTAAATTTTTCTGCCAGCGATATAAGAAATTACCATATAATACTTTCGATTAACATCATGACCATTATTAGGAAAACAATGATTCCGAATGAGATCAGGCATTGCAATAGAATCTGAAATAATAGAGGAAAAGAACGCCCCAAAAATGATCTTGTGCGGATGTTTTTATAGTTAAAATTATAAAAAGTAAGACTTATAAAGATCAATAACATGAAAAAACGTTCATACCAAAGTCTCGTACCAGTAAGGACTAGCTGAGTTTGTGTATCAGAAAAATCCATTGAGAAACTACAATAAATAAAAAAATAAATAACCAAGAAAAGCAACGATCATTTTCCAGAGCTTTCCAGAGCGAAATCCAGGAATATCTGATTTGATCGAAGCAAAGGTAAAACCAGGTTTCCCAATATCGGAAGAAAGACTACTATGCAAGGCATTCTCGAGTTCAGAAATTGTCTGAAAACGCTCATCAGGATCCAGTCGGATACATTTTGAAATGACCGGGCGGTACCGGTTATCAGCTAGTTGATGTTTAGGATAGTCACCAGTTAATAATCGGTTAAAAATAATTCCTGACGCATAGATATCAGACCGGGCATCTGACTGTCCAAAACCATACTGTTCTGGAGGAGCATATTCTTTGGTGCCAAACAATTCTGTATCCTGTTCTCTCCCAGATTCATAATATCTGGCAGTATCAAAGTCTACGATATAGATCAGATTCTCACTAGTTAAAATAATATTAGACAATTTCAGATCACGATGAATGATCGGTGGCTTTAAATCATGAAGAGGCTTTAAGATATGGCAAAGCTTTTTCATAATTGATAAAGCATCTGAATAGATTAGGGTGTTCTGATCATTAAGCAGCTGTTCTAAAGTTTGACCATGGATATATTCTTCGATCAAGATCAAAGAATCATCATCCAAGATCATATCATAGATTGTTGGAATACCAGAAAGCTGTAAGTCCATCAACTGTTTATAAACATTAAAAGAAAATCTGGTTAAAACTTTCTTAACAAAAATCTCTCCAGATAGTTTGTGTTTTACAAGATATATATGATTGTGATCACCAAGTGTTGTCAGTTCCTCGTAACAGGATAGACGGTATTGTTCTTCTAGTGTCATATAGTTAAGATTCCTTTAATTAATGTGTAGGATAATTGCTATAAATAAGTTTAACAAAGTTGGTGCTGCCATTCAAGATGTTAAGAGAATGTCAAGGTAAGGCTAAAAATAAAACACAATCTTGAAATTATAGAAATACAGTTGTATATGGTATTGAAAAAGCAAGGGATCGATATGGAAAAACAATAAAAAAATTGGTGGCAATCCTTCTATCTATATGTATGCTTATGACGATATTTACTCCATATAGAATTGAAGCATCGCAGACAACGACAAAACAGAATAAGACAGAAGTACATTCTCTAGAATTAGACAATTATATTCAAGCAGTGACAATAGAGTATCAATCAGGGGAAGATTGGATCAAGAAAACAGCAAGTACATATAAAAAAGATCCATCGGGCAATGGCGGAACGATCACATACACCGTTTATGTGAAAGCAAATGAAAGTAATACTTATACATTAAATAATGTAAAGATTCATGACAATTTCAGTTCTGGAACAAACACAACATTATTACCATATATCAATTACGATGAAAATAGCTTTCAATTATATGAAGGCAATAAAGCAGATGAAACCAAAAAATTAGAAATTCCAGAGAATCCACATAAAGGGCAGAAAAATCCGTACATTGTAAATGATAAGAAAAAAGAATGTAAGATAGATTTCTATCTTGGAAAATTAAAACCTGGAGAAGAACGGACATTAACATATCAGGTAAAGATCAGTGAAGATATTTTTGCCATGAGCAATCAGGAGATCAAAGTAAAGAATACAGCCGCTGCATATTCTGATGACACGGTAAGTGGAGGAAATCAGAAATTTGCATCCGCAACACAGGAAAAATCTCTTGGAAAGAAAGTATGGGATCGAAAATTACAAAGTGATCCGATCACAAAAGAAGAACAGATAAACATTCCAGAGCAAGACAAGGTCTACAACTCAAATATGGAAATATCTCCATTGGCAGTACGCAGCTTTAAAATACCAAAAGGAAGTTATAAATATCAGGTTGTTGTCAATGAAGCAGGTGATTTTGATGTAACTTCCGCAATCTTTGGAGATGCTTTAGCAAATGATTATCTGGCATATACTGGATATCTAAAGATTGAATATTACGATACAGGATTAAAAGAAGATCCAGGCAGTGATAAAGAAGCAGCAACAAAACTTGAAGAGAAAACACCGTCAGAAACGAACTGGGTAGATATCCATGACGGAAAACAATTTTCATTTTCACTAGGAGGAACTGTCATTGGGCCTGGAGGAACCAGTATCAAATTAGCTGGAGTAAAAGTATCCACTTCAATGATCATCGAAGGTGGAAACAACTTCAAAGAAATGGGAGAAACTTACACTGACCGGAAAGCTAGACAGAGATAATAAAAAAGATTATACCAGTATTGCTTATTACAATAAGCAGACAGGAAAGATCTGCATGGCAGTGGACAATTTAAGAGGTTATAAACTATGGCAGAACGGACACTCCGGATCTTAAATAAGATATTAGATACGATCATTGCGATCGTATTGATCTTAGCAGTTTTATACAGTGTATATTCCTTATGGGATAACTATCAGCTTTATCAAGGGATACATGATCTACAGGTAAAATTAAAAGATTTAAAGCCGAAAGGGAAGAAATATCCATTAAAGATCTTTGCAGTTCTGGTCGTAAGATCGACAGATTCCTATATTTTTGATCCGTCGCAATATAAGAATAACAGACAGCATTTTTATTTGCGATCAATGTAGGGAATCTTGAATATACATATGCGGCACAACATTCTGTTAATTTTTCTCTTCCTTTGAAATTTAAATGGGGACATGGAGGACTCGTTCGAGGACAAAAATATAAAATAAAATTAAAAGCATTACAGAAAAACACGCCAATGCCAGGAAAAAGTCAGAAAGAAGAATATATAGAAAGGGTCAAAGAAGGTGAAACGAAAGAAATATTTCCATCCATCACCTATACAAGCCCCGGAGATTATAAATATGAATTAGAACTTATTCGTGGAAGAAATAAAGTATTGAAGAAATACTATTTACATATACAAGTATTAAATCAGGGAAATGGAGAATTGTTTGTTACAACGGCAATCCATAAAAATACACAGGCAGGAGCAAAAGTAACAGAAATTCGTTTTATGGACCTCGTCGATGATGAAAATTTATATGATAAAGATCATAATAGCAACAGCGAGCATAACAAAAATGAACGATGTGATGAATATCTAAATGAAAAAAATAAGAACAGATCCGATTCAGGGACGAAAACAAAAACCAGCGAAAGCAGCAAGGCAAAAAGTAGAACTGGGGATGATAAAAAAGTGGAAATGTATCTATGGATGAGCATTATTTCATTAGGAATCTTACTTGTGATCGGGTGTAAAAAAATCAGTGGTAGAAGATGATTCTGCCACTGATTTTTTTGTAAAATACAAATTAAAGTGATAAAATAAAAAAATTGATCATGAAATGAGCGGGGGAGCAAATGAAAAAGAATATAAGAAAAGTATTAGCACTAATGTTAGTATTATGTGCAAGTATTTCTGGCTGTGGAACTAAGAAACAAACGACACAAGAGAAAACAACATCACAAAAAACAGCAGCGAAGGAAGTTATGACAATAACATCGAGCAAGAAACAGGAAACAAGAAAATTAAAAAAATCAAATTGGATCATAGAATTAGATCCAGGACATGGTGGTAATGACAGTGGTGCTGTAGGAGAAACAAATGATCAGCCGCAAGAAAAAGATATCAACTTAAAAATAGCGAAATATATCAAACAGGAACTTTCAAAAAATTCAAACATCAAAGTTTATCTAACAAGAACAGGAGACACAAAACCTGAATTAGGAGAGAGAGTACCGAAAGCAGTTCAGGATAAGGCAGATTTGTTCGTCAGCCTGCACAATAATGCAAAAGGTGAGATCGTAGACTATGACCATGGCTGTACAGTACTTGTGCCAACAGGGAATTATAACAAAGAAGTGTCCCAACAGGCACAGCTTCTTGGATGTTATTTTTTGAAGTATTTAGAGCAGACAGGTGTTGAGAATCAAGGATTATTGATGCGAACATCAGAGAAAAATGAGAAATATCCAAATGGAAAAATAAGAGATTACTATAGGGTTATTCATAACAGCATAGAAAAAGGAATTCCAGGCGTCATTGTGGAACATAGTTTTGTGGATAACGATAATGATGTGAAGCAGTTTTTAAAAGATGATTCTAAGATTAAGAAATTAGCCCAGGCAGATGCAAAGGCGATCAGAGATTATTGTCTTGGGACTGTGAAAGCGGAAAAAGAGGAGAAACAAAAAGTGACACTTATCAGGGATTCTAAGGGGAAGAATAATAAGTATTCAAGTAAAAAGTTTAAATTATATTATATAAATTAAGCGGTTATAAGAATATTAATTGCGTAAGCAGTGAAGAAGTTTTTGTGTTGGATATTCCTTGTGGAAAATGTTACAATAAAGACAAAGGAAGTGATGCACGATGGAATACTACGGAACTCTAGGTCCAACATGTTGCGAACCAATAATATTAAAGAAGATGTTTGATGCAGGAATGACAGGTATCCGGTTAAACTTATCACATAGTTCATTAGAAACAAGCCAGTCATGGATTCAGCATTATTTTGATGCGGCCAGTCAAACAGGAAAAGAAAAGAAGCTTATGATCGATCTGATCGGTCCAGAATTAAGAATAGGAAATCTGGAAGGAAACATGGGACTTTCCAATGGTGCCCATGTGATTCTTGGACATGGAGGTATTCCGGCACCGAAGGAGATTTTCCCGTACATTAAAAAGAATCAGGAAATCTTACTTGATGACGGAAAGATCAAGCTGACAGCAGAACAGAAAATATCAGAATCCTCATGGAGATGTAAGATTATTTGTGGAGGAGTATTGACAGCACATAAAAGTATTGCAATGCCAGGATGCAGTATTAACAATCCAACGTTAACAGAGGCGGATTTAAGGAATCTTGCAGTGGCAAAGCAGTATAAAGTAACGGATGTCATGCTTCCATTTGTACGGAATAAAGCAGACTTGATCATACTAAGAGAAGCATTAAGAGAATATGGCTGCGAAGACATCAGAATTTTTGCAAAGATAGAAAATATGACAGGTGTCGAGCATTTGGAAGAACTGATTCCATATTGTGATTACATCGTGATCGCAAGAGGAGATCTTGGGAATGCAATGCCATTATCACAACTTCCAAGAATTCAGGCACATATTGCAAGAGTGTGCAGAAAGCACAACAAGGATTTCGTGATTGTAACCCAGATGTTAGATTCCATGATAAAGAATCCATATCCAACAAGGGCAGAGGTAAATGATATCTATCATGCAGTTACACAAGGAGCCAGTGCATTGATGCTGACAGGGGAAACTGCACACGGTAAATATCCTGTGGAAGCAATGAAAATGCTTGTGGACACAGCGGAGGAATCAATCCTATGATCAAAGAACATATAATAAAATAAGCTATAAAAATCCCGGAAATAACTCTCCGGGATTTTTAAGCTCATGATATTAAAATTATTTTCCAAGTGCAGGAATGACAGTTTTCATATATCTGGAAGCAAACTTTGGACAATAAACTTCAAGATAATTTTTGTTGATTTCTGAAGGAGTCATAAAATCAGAATAGATACCGTAAACACCTAATTTCATATATTCTTTTGTAAAATAAGAGTTATTTACTGTATGAGTGAATCCATAGATTCCTTCTTTGGCTAAAATATCCATACGATAGTCGTTGATATCATTCTGTGGGCTTGTGACACCCTCAAACCCATTCTTTTTACAGAATTTTACCATCTTATAGAATGCGACATCACGCTGCTTGTATGTGGTATACACAAAATGTTTGAATGGGTAGATCTTCTTTATTGTGTAATACATATTTTCGTTATAAATCTGTACGATCAAACGATCCAGATATTCAGTCTTTCCAGCCTTTTTGGCAGTCTGGACCAGAGTAGAGAATTCCTTTTGGACAGTTGGTGTGTCTGTAGATTTCGAATCAGTCATCAGATAAAAATCTTTGTAACGTTCCATTGCATTCAGCATGTCAAGAAAAGAAGTTGGTTTGTAACGGCCGCATAATTTGGTATTCTTAAATTCTCGATAGCTGGCAGGATCACCATGTTTACTTAAAGGATCTGAAAGATTATCTCCCCAGGTATGTCTTCCGACAAGCACATTATCTGATGTAAGCTGAAGATCCATTTCAAAAATGCGGTATCCTTTTTGATAGTTTGAATAAAAACCATCAATGGAATTTAAATACTGTTTTCCATTAAGACCACCTAAGGCGTGTGCAATGCCATGATAGGTATACCATGGTTTTAAGGAAGTCTTTTCTTTTTCGGCTTCTTTTTTTGCTTTTTTATATTCATTTTCCATTTTCTGCTGTGCCTTTGCAGTGGCATTTTTTTTGCGCCTTTTGGTGAGCTGTAGTATGAATGAAAGCACACAGAAACGATCAGGATCAGAAATAGTACAATAAAAGCAAATATAAATTTTTTGTAACGAGACTTTCGAACACGATCTCTGACTTCTTTTGTTTTTATTTGTGAAAGTTTCATGATTCAAGCTCCTATCTTAATATAAATGTAATAATTGACACAAATAATTAATAACTCAACAATTATATCATAAACTTGTGGTGAAAAAAAGAACGAAATAAGATACAAAGCAAACTTCCTAACAAGGATCAGTAAAATGATCATGACTGCACATTGAAGAAAAAATGTATCAGGAAGGATTGTGATCACAGGATCGAGAGCTTCATCAAAGAGCCAGTAGTCATTACGAAACATGATCTTATGAAACATAATAAATACAGCTTCCCAGTTAACAGCAGTCATGATGCCAGCGATCGTTGGAAGTAATATCGTAATGATCGAAGATATTTTTAAAAACCTGAGATCACGTTTTCGGATTTGTGTGGTAACGAGATAACAGGATAAGATTAATGTAATGACACAGGCAATCTCAATTGTATCAAAGATACGTTTTACATCTTCAAAATGAATTCGTCCTTCTCTGGACATTCGGCATAGTAAGTTTTAGCTTTCCAGAATGAAAAAACTGATTATAATCAATCAATTCGTCATAATTTTTTTAATGATATTTTTGGAAAATCCAGAAGTTTCTTCTATTTTCAAAGCGGAAATATCATGATAATATAAAGGTCGGAAGTTTAATGTTATCGTAACAGATGCACTGATGATAAAAAGTGCAAGACATAAGGAAGTCATGATATTTTTCATAAGTGTTGTCATCCTTTCTGCAAAATAATAATATCGGTTAATGATAACAATATTAACATAAAGAAAAGAATAAATTCAATAAATTTAAAAATAAGTGAAAAAGCGTAGAGATATAATAAGAAAGGAATAGATTATGAGGAAGGAACTTTGCTGTCCGCAGATCATAAAAGATGGCAGGATCATTGGATATGGAGGAGATCAGGAATGGTTCCCGGGAGATTTCCAGCGTTTAGCAGGATGTGGAAGCGTGACAGGAAGTAATATTGCAGCGATTTATGCCATGAATAAGGATGAATTCAAATCATTATATCAGCCAGAAGAAGGACAAGATGCGAAAGAACAGGAACAATATCTGAAACTGATGCAGACAATGTATCAATATATGAAGCCAGGATTTATGGGATATCCATTGATCGGAAGATTTGCAAAAGATTTTAAAAGATATGCGGCAGATAGAGGAATAGAATTTAAATCTGAACAATTATTTTTGCCAAAGAGTAAAGAACAGGCACTGGATTTCATTTTGCCTTCATTGAAAGAGGAAAATCCAGTTGCATTTTTGATCTTAAGGCATCCGACATATGAGCTTCGAGAAGATAACTGGCATTGGGTAACGATCACAGGGTTTGATGAAGAAAAAGAACTACTGATCTGGTCAAACTGTGGAGAACGCGAAGAAATCGACTGGAATATGTTATTTGATACAGATAAGAAATATTATGTTGGAATGGTTAAGTTTCAATGAAACAGGAGGGAAGAATATGTATGATTTTATCTTAAAGAATGGAAATGTCATTGATGTAAAGAATGAAAAGATTGACCAGGCTGATATTGCAGTGAAAGATGGAAAAATCACAGGAGTTGGTCATTTTTCAGGGGAAAATGAAATAGATTGTACAGGAAAATACATTGCACCAGGATTTATTGATGCACATGTGCATATTGAATCAAGTATGGCAACGCCAATGGAATTTTCAAAGGCGGTTATGCCGCATGGAACGACAACAGTGATCGCAGACCCACATGAGCTGGTGAATGTTAAAGGAAATGAAGCGATGGAATATATTCTTGATGCAGCAGGTGATGCTCCGCTTGGCATTTATGTTATGATGCCATCTTCTATTCCGGCAACTCCATTTGAGACAAATGGAGCTGATTTCACAGCAGAAGATATGAAACAGTGGAAAGATCATCCGCTTGTACTTGGTCTTGGGGAGGTTATGTGTTACCCAGCAGTTTTAAGCAAAGAAGAACAGATCATGAAGAAGCTTGAATTATGCAAAGGAATGATCATTGACGGCCATGCACCAGGGCTTACTGGTGACGATCTCAAGGCTTATGTAGAAGCCGGAGTTATGACAGAACATGAATGTACATCGTTTGAAGAAGCGAAAGAAAAATGCCTTGCTGGAATGAAAATCCTTGTCAGAGAAGGAAGTGCAGCAAGAAATGTAGAAAATATTGTTCCAGGTCTTGTTAAAGAGCCAGAATATATTGAAAAATTTATGTTTTGTACTGACGATAAACACCTTGATACTATTGAAAATGAAGGTCATATTAGTTACAATATAAAGAAGAGTATCGAGCTTGGAATGGAACCTGTACAGGCAGTAAAGATGGCAACTTACAATGCAGCTAAGACTTATGGTTTAGATGATATTGGAACATTGGAAGAAGGTAAGGATGCAGATATTGTGATCCTTGATGCCTTAGAAGATGTAAAGGTATCTTCTGTATATAAACAAGGACAGCCAGTGAACAGTGAATTCTTCTCAAAGGAAGCAAAACCAGTGAAAGAATCTATGCTTCACACAGTGGTCTTAAAAGACATTTCCAAAGATAAGATTCAGGTGAAAGCAGATGGAGAGATTCCAGTGATCGGAATGATTCCGGGACAGATCGTTACAACATTTTTGCATGAGGAAGTTCCGAATGATCATGGATGGTTCACACCAGATAGTGAATACTCCAAACTATGTGTATTTGAACGCCATCGTGGAACAGGGAATGTATCTGCAGCACCGATCAAAGGATATGGTATTACAAATGGTGCGATCGCAACATCTGTGGCACATGATTCTCATAATATCATTGCAGCAGGAGATAACGATGAAGATATCATCAAAGCAGTACAGACGATAGAAGAGATACAGGGCGGATACGCATTGGTATCTGAAGGCAAAGTTTTAGGTACACTACCGCTTACGGTTGCGGGACTTTTAAGTCAGGAACCGGCAAAAGACATCCAGAAAGGAATTGATGATCTGTTACAGAAAGCATGGAAACTTGGAATATCCAGAGATATTGATCCATTTATCACATTATCATTTATGGCACTTCCAGTGATTCCATCATTAAGACTTACAGATCTTGGTTTAGTGGATGTAGATACATTTAAATTATTATAAGGAAAGAAGAAGGGTACAATGGCCAGAAGAAGAAAAAGAAGACGGTTGAATGTAGGAAGAATTGTGGGACTAGTAGTGATCATTGCAGTGATCGCAGTCGGAGCATTCTTTATAACAACAAGATTAGGACGAACAAGTTATGCATCTGTTAATAAATCCATGGGAGAATACATGGTAAAGGCAAATGATAACCTACTCGGCAAAGGAACAGATAAAGAATTTAAGAAATCACTCTATGTTCCAAGAAAGATTGATAAAACGAAGAAACTGATCGCATTTACATTTGATGACGGTCCATTAAAGGGAAATACAGAACGAGTTATTGCAGCATTAGAGAAGAACGATGCAAGAGCAACATTTTTCATGTTAGGGCAGAATGCAAATTACTATCCAGAGACAGTTAAGAAAGTCTTAGAATCTGGTAATGAAGTATCAAGTCATACATGGAATCATACATACCTTCCAAAATTAAGTGCAGCACAGGTAAGAGCACAGGAAGACAAAACAGCTAATGTGATCTACAAAGCATGTGGAAGCAAACCAGTCAGTGTAAGACCTCCATACGGAGCAATTAACGAGAATGTGAAACAGGGAATTGACACGGCCTTGATTCTTTGGAGTGTTGACACATTAGACTGGAAGACAAAGAACACAGACGCAACAGTAAAGACAATCTTAAAACATGCAAAAGACGGAGATATCGTGTTAATGCATGACATTCATAAGCCAACAGTTGCGGCAGTAGAGAAAGTATTACCAATCCTTAAGAAGAAAGGATATGAAGTTTGTACAGTTTCTGAACTGTTAGAGGCAAAAGGTGTGAAAGTTCAAAAAGGCGATAAAGTCTTTAGTGCAACTGATATTATTAGAAAATAATAAGATTTAGAATCATCAAAAACACATCCAAGGAGAATACAAAATAATGGAAGAAAGATGGGACATCTACGATAAAAACAAACAACCAACTGGTCGTACAATGAAGAGAAATGACTGGACATTAAAAGACGACGAATATCATTTAACGGTTCTTGGAGTTATTAGAAGACCAGATGGAAAGTTTCTGATCACAAAGAGAGTCATGACCAAGGCATGGGCACCAGGATGGTGGGAAGTGTCTGGAGGAGCTGCACAGGCTGGAGAGGCTTCTTATGATGCAGTGCTTCGTGAAGTAAAAGAAGAAACAGGACTTGATGTCAAAGGCGCAGAAGGCGGATACATGTTTACCTATAAGAGAGAGAATCCAGGAGAGGGAGATAACTATTTTGTAGATGTTTACCGCTTTACATTGGATATTGATGACAGTGATGTAAACTTTCAGGAAGCCGAGATTGATGGGTATATGTTTGCAACAACGGATGAGATCAAAGCTTTTGCAGAAGAAGGCATTTTCTTACATTACGACAGCATAAAAAAAGTATTTGAATAAATGGAAAGAATCGACGAAAAAGATGCAAGATAAGTCCATTTGATGGCAAAGTTGTTTATCAGAGAGTGTTTAATACGATTAAATTATATGCCAAACAAAGAAGATTAATCTCCATAGTTTCAGATCAGATTCATGAAAAAGATTCATTATAAATAGTAAGAAGAGGATGTATTATGAGTTCAATAACAAAACGCAGTAAATATGAAATTGATATGTGCAATGGGACGATCATGGACAAACTAATATCATTTTCGTTACCGTTGATGTTATCAGGAATCCTGCAATTGATGTTTAATGCAGTCGATATTATCGTAATTGGAAGATTTAGTGGAAGCCAGTCATTGGCAGCAGTTGGTTCTACGACAGCCCTGATCAATATGTTTACCAATTTGTTTATTGGAATCTCATTGGGAGCGAATGTATTATCAGCGAGATTTTATGCAGCGGGTAAGGACAAAGAGATGTCAGAGACTGTACATACGGCGATTACACTTGCATTGATCAGCGGGATTATAATGGTATTTGTAGGTTTGATCTTTGCAAAACCAGTGTTAGAACTGATGGATACACCAGATGATGTAATCAATCTTTCAACACTTTATATGAGAATTTATTTTATGGGAATGCCATTTTTTATGCTTTATAATTATGGTGCATCAATCTTAAGAGCCGTTGGAGATACAAAACGTCCGTTATTTTTCCTGATCATAGCAGGAATCGCGAATGCAGGACTTAATATGTGTCTGGTGATCATTTTTCATCTTGGAGTAGCTGGAGTAGCGATCGGAACTGTGATCTCGCAGTTTATTTCAAGTGTTCTTGTATTACGCTGCCTGTATCAGTCACAGACAAGTTATCAGTTGCGATTTTCAAAATTAAAGATTAACGTAGAGTATTTAGAACAAATCTTCCAAGTAGGAATTCCAGCAGGAATCCAGAGCACAGTCATTAACTTTTCAAATGTACTGCTTCAGTCATCTGTAAACTCATTTGGTTCGATCGCAATGGCTGGATATACCGCGGCGAATAATATTTTTGGCTTCTTATATGTGACAGTCAATGCGGTAACTCAGGCATGTATGAGCTTTACAAGCCAGAATTATGGCGTTGGAAAATGGAAACGAATGGACAGAGTATTGATTGATTGTTTGATTTTGTCATTTATAGCAATGATGATCCTTGGAAATAGTGCATATTTCTTTGGACCAAAACTTTTGACGATCTATACAAGCAATCCAAAGGTTATTCAGTGTGGAATGGAAATCTTATTATATACAACAGTAACCTATTTCCTATGTGGATTCATGGATCTGTTTCCAGGTGCGTTGCGTGGAATGGGACGTTCTGGTGTGCCGATGATCCTTTCGATCATTGGAACGGTTGGAACAAGAATCGTATGGATCTTCTGGATCTTCCCAAGTCACAGGTCGTTAGATATTTTATTTATTTCATATCCGGCATCATGGATTATAACAATCATCTTACAGGTTATCTGCTATTACTTTGTGAGAAAACAATTGTACGGAAAAAAGATTGCACAAGCATAAATATCAAATAATATATAAAAATGTCGTATGTCAGTTAAATTATTTTGACATACGACATTTTTGATTCATAGTTGATTTAAATAAAATCTAAGACTTGATCATTTTTTCTTTTTGTGGAGATGAACTTCAGGAATTGCTACATTATCATAAAGAATAGAATGTTCTTCTTCTTTTTCAACTTCCTGTTCATCAATTTGTTCTTCTATCTCATCAAAATCCTTTGTGTGGATCTCTGGGATAGCAACATTCTCGCTTTTCATTTTATAGTCTAGTTTTTCTCTGAGGTTTTTTTGATCTCATCACGTTTCTTTTTTCTCTTTCCAAACATTTTCATTGACTCCCTTTTAAGATTATAGAAAATTGATAAAAAATGTAATTACCAGACTGTTTAAGAAGTCTGCAAATAAACTACCGATCAAAGGCACCAGAAGGTAAGCTTTGACAGATGGAACATAACGTTCACAGATGGCCTGCATATTCGCCATGGCGTTTGGAGTGGCTCCCATTCCGAAACCACAGACACCAGAAGATAATACAGCAGCATCATAGTCTCTTCCCATGATATTAAATATTACGAAATATGTAAAGAAGAACATTAAGATTGTCTGACCTGCAAGTAATGTGATCAGTGGAAGTGCAAGGTCTGCAAGCTGCCATAATTTTAATGTGATCATGGCGATTCCCAAAAACAGGGATAAGCTGATACCACCGATGTCGTTGATCTCACCCATATAAATTGTAAATTTTCCAGAATACTCACCGATGTTACGCATACATGCAGCAGCGATCATAGCACCAATATAAATTGGGAATGTCATTCCTGTCATGGATAGGAACTTGGAAATGATCGTTCCAATACCAATAGCAATGATCAGCTGAAATACAGCAGCTGGATACATGCTGGTGTGACGTTCATGTTTCTTTTCTTCTTCTACCAAAAGGCTGTCATCTTCAGGAATAGCAGTTTTTAATAGATCTTTTTTCTCGATCAGTCGTTTGCCGACAGGTCCACCCATGATACTTCCTGCGATCAGACCGAAGGTTGCGGCAGCAGTACATAGTGTGCTTGCTCCTTTTACACCAAAGTCTTCAAGAACAGGGCCGAAAGCACCGGCAGTTCCATGACCACCGATCATAGGAATAGAACCAGTACACAGACCAACCAAAGGACTGATATGAAGTACTTTGGCAAGGCCGACTGCAAGGAAGTTCTGACTTACGATCAGAGCGATCACAAGCATAAGGAAAATGATCAAAGATTTTCCACCGCTTTTTAATACCTTTAAGTTTGCCTGAAATCCAACAGAAGTAAAGAAGAATACCATACATACTTCTTTCAAAATATCATCAAATGAAAATTCGGCAATTCCTGTTACAAAGCAGATACATGTAAAAACTGCAAAGATAACACCACCGATAACAGGTGCAGGAATGCAAAATCGTTCTAAGATTGCAATTCTGTGTTTTAAAAAGTTTCCTAACATCAAAACGACTACGGCGACCGCGATCGTCTGATACATATCTAGTTGTATTGTCATTTATTTATACCGCAGCGGATTAATTGCTTCCTTTCTCTGTATTTACCGTGATTCCATATTGTTTGTAGTAAGCAGCTGCACCATCATGGAATGGAATCGTGATTCCCTCTACAGCAGTTTTCTCATCAAGAGAAATATCTACAGGGAGTGCATACTGAATCTTCTGTTCATTTGCAAACAGAATCTTTGTGATTTGTTTAACCGTATCTTCAGACAACTTGTCACTTGCAAGAAGTACCGCTTTAACACCGACAGTTTTTACAGGCTGAGTCTGATCAGTATAAGTATTTGCAGGAATTGAGTATTCTGTGTAAAACTTATAAGACTTCTTCAGACGATCAATACCTTTCTGGTCAAGGCTGATAAGACGGATCTTACGTTGCTTTGCTAATTCGTTGATCACAGTTGTCTGTACTCCAGCGGTACAGAAAAGAGCATCAATATCACCAGAATTCAATTTCTTTGCGGCGTTTGTGTAATCAAGATTTACTTCATCAACAAGCTTTTCATTTAATCCGTAAGCACTTAAGATCTGTATAGCATTCTGTTCTGTTCCAGATTCTTCCTCACCAATACTGACTTTCTTTCCTTCCAGATCTTCAATAGAATGGATTGATGAATCAGCAGGTACGACAATCTGACACGCTTCAGTATAAAGCGAAGCAATGGCACTATATCCTTGATATTTTTTATCATTTTCAAAAATACCAGTGCGCTCATATGCATCATTGATCAAATCCATTTGGGCAACTGCCATCTGGATATAATCTTTTGACAACAGACGAAGGTTTGCTGCGGAACCAGCAGTTGTTTTTACTTCGATATTATAGTTTTTGCTTTTGGATGTGACAAGGTTTGCAAAAGTATCACCAAAAACCTGATAAGTACCACCAATACCAGCAGACCCAAAACGGATCTTCCCGGCATTAACCCCACATCCAGTCAGGCATATGCAGATCATGACTGCAACAGCACAAAGGATTGTAAGTTTTTTCTTCAAAGTATCACCTCTTATTATTTATTTGCTCAGTGTATGTTATTATTTTAACATTAAATTACTATTTCGAAAAGATAAAAAATCTTGACTTAGAGTGTACTCCAACTTATATAATAAAAAAAATCGAATAAAAAATCAGATAAAGGAGAAAGAGCATGTATATTGAAAATATCAATGGACCAGAAGATGTCAAAAAATTATCCGATGAGCAGTTAAATGTCCTTGCCGAAGAGATTCGTAAGGCATTATTAGAAAAATTAAGTAAGCATGGAGGCCACTTTGGGCCAAACTTTGGTATGGTAGAAGCAACGATCGCTATGCATTATGTATTTGAATCACCAAAAGATAAGATCGTATATGACGTTTCTCATCAGTCTTACCCACACAAGATGTTAACTGGTCGTAAAGATGCATTCTTATACGAAGAACATTATGATGATGTATCAGGATACAGTAATCCAGGAGAAAGTGAACATGATCATTTTACGATCGGCCATACATCAACTTCTGTAAGTCTTGCATTAGGACTTGCCAAAGCAAGAGATTTAAAACAAGAAGATGAAAATGTGATTGCAGTGATCGGTGATGGATCTTTAAGTGGAGGGGAAGCTTTAGAAGGACTTGATTACGCAGCAGAATTAGGTGGAAATCTAATTATCATAGTCAATGACAATGATATGTCGATCACAGAAAACCATGGTGGATTATATGAAAATTTAAAAGAACTTCGTGAAACAAATGGGGAAGCAGAATGCAATCTTTTCAAAGCCATGGGATTAGATTACATTTATGTCAAAGAAGGAAATAAAATTGCTGATCTGATCAAAGCATTCAAACAGGTCAAAGATACAAAAAAAGCAGTTGTCGTTCACATTAATACGCAAAAAGGAAAAGGATATAAATTAGCCGAAGAACATAAAGAAGACTGGCATTACTGTGCTCCATTTGATGTGGAAACAGGAAAACCTTTATATTCATTTGAAGGAGAAGATTTCTCAAGTGTAACAGCAGATTATCTCTTAAAGAAAATGAGAGAAGACAAAAAGGTAGTAGCCATCACATCAGCAACACCAACCGTTATGGGATTCACAGAAGACAAACGTAAGGAAGCTGGAAAACAGTTTATTGATGTTGGAATTGCAGAAGAAACAGCAATGGCAATGGCAGCCGGAATCGCAGCAGGTGGTGGAAAACCAGTTTATGGAGTATATTCAACATTCGTACAGAGAACATATGACCAGATCACACAGGATCTCTGCATTGACAGCAATCCAGCAACGATCGTTACATTCTGGGGATCCGTATATGGAATGAATGATATAACACATCTTGGATTACAGGATATTCCAATGATGAGCAATATTCCGAATCTGGTATATCTTGCCCCAACAACAAAAGAAGAATATCTGGCAATGTTAGACTGGAGTATCGATCAGGACCAGTATCCAGTAGCGATCAAACTGCCAGGAGGGGAAATGATCTCAGATGGCAAAGAAGTAACAAAAGATTTCAGCCAGTTAAATAAATATGAAGTAACACAAAAAGGAAGCAAAGTTGCGATCATCGGACTTGGAACATTCTACAACATGGGATGTGAAGTTGCGAAAGCAGTAGAAGAAAAGACAGGAACAAAAGCAACTGTGATAAATCCATATTATATTACTGGAATTGATGAAGTATTATTAGAAGATCTAAAGAAAGACCATGATGTAGTTATTACATTAGAAGATGGATTTTTAGAAGGAGGATTCGGAGAAAAGATTGCACGATTCTATGGAGATTCTGATGTGAAAGTGCTGAATTATGGCGTGAAGAAGGAATTGTTAGATCGATATGATGTTACCGAACTCCTTGAGAAGAATCATTTGACGGTTCAGCAGATTGTGGGGGATCTTAAAATTTAATTTGTATGAGTTGAAGGTCATCGAGTATTTAGAGAAAAAATGAAAGATAGCATGTGAGCAACACGAATTCCATTGACGGAGTTTTGACAGAACGCCTATTCGCTGGATCTCCTGCGATAACTCGCGTTGAAAGCTACTGAAACCAGTAGTCTTTGACGCTCAAACAATCGCCCGATCCAGCTGCAATGTCATTAAGTTAAGAATCAGTATTGTTATCTCATCAACTAGATATTCATTATGTCTGTTGGTAGGATTTTTATTTTCTGTATTCCAAAAAGACAGATTGATTTCTGCCTACAAAAAGATTATATTAAAGTTGATGTTAGTTGTGTCTGAAAGTGGTAAAAACACTCTGATGTCTGGACTTATCTCGTTTAAACGATCGTCCATCCCTGATTGGAGTCATTTCCATTAATATATGTCCTTCTACATCATTTGGAGTTTTTGCATTTCGGAGATAGTCCTTGCACATTTGGAGTGCATTGGTCATATTCGGCTTATATTGATACTTTCCACGATCTCTTTTATATCGCAAATGTTGGGTGATCGTGGTCGTAAAGTTATAAAAGATCATCTTGGCCCATATCTCCTGTTGCAAAAACTCTATTTTTTTTGAATGAAATTCCAGAAGATTGGCAGAATACTTGATCAAACGAAAAGATGTTTCTATTTTCCAGCGTATACAATAAAGATTTTTTTAGTGTTTCTGGTGGAAATTTATTTGCTGGCAGATTCGTGATCAGACATTCTTTCTGTCCATTCGGAAGTATGATCATCACAAAACGCAATGTCATTTTTACATAAGGGTGTTCTTTGTTTATAAAATAGGGTGAATTTCTTGTAGCGACCCTTTTATAAAGCTCTGGATTAGCTTTTGTCCTTTTGTTTTGTGTTTTCGTATAAATATAGGTAACTGTTTTATCAAAAGTACCATCTCTTGGAAATGGATATCCTTTGATCATACTGCCCTGTCCAAAATCTTCTCTTGCACGGATCAGGAAATAATTTCCATCATGTTGAATCTGTGCCATCAGCAGATAACTTTCATAGCCACGGTCTGCGATAAACAGAGCTTTCTGCGGAAAATTTTTACGTTCCAACATCACAGAAAATACGTGAGTTTCACTATGTGTTCGAAAAGGTTCGATATAAGCATCACAGTATCTTTCATTGATAAGATCATAGATACAGGAAACATGAAACTGATAAGCAGGTCGGGTACAGTCTTTATTGGTACGAACGCGTGCGTATTCTTTATTTTCATTTATTCTGTCCATAGGGACCGTGACACCAGTACCATCAACAGATAAAATATGAAGATTATACAAAGTTTTATCTGGAAACGGGTCATTAAATCTGTAAAAAAGAGTTTGAAATGCAGACAATTTTAATTTTTTTGCTGTTGAAGAAATGCAGAAGTAGTTGGAGTTTTTTCAACTTTTGGAATGTAGCGTTTTATGCAACGGCCAATGCTGCCAGCATCATAAGTAACAATCGTATTAATGGTATCTTGAAAGGATAGTTTTCTTTTCTTGTAAAATCTTTTTCTGGATTTTTAACATACGAATCTCGATTTTTAGCCATATTATTTAATATAGTTAAATAACGTTTTTTTACTTTCTGTGCATACTTCATTAATCATTCACCTCCTACCTAATACATCACTCTTTATCCTGAGTTTGTCAATATATAAAAACAGAGATAAAATGATAAATTTTAAAACTTATCTTTTATCTCTGTTTTTCTTAACTTAATGACATTGCAGTGCCTGTGGTTGGATGTTTGACTGTTGCTGCGGGCATTTTGGCTCGCAGCGAGGAAGTTTCCAAAGGAACAGGCACGGATCAGCGATTTGTAAAAAACGCTCTCGAAAAATGCGGAGTTGCCACCGGATTCTTTGAAATATTTGTTTTTCATTTTATTTCCGAAACATACATGCAAGCCTACACTTCAAATCGATACATTTTTTTGCCTATAAATTTATGCTATGATTAAAGATAAGTGTATTTTGCAGCCATAAAATATACAGAATAAAGATGGAGGGAAGTTCATGTTTGACATTCAGCAGGAATTAAAGAAGCTTCCGGCAAAGCCTGGAGTTTATTTGATGCATAATAGCAAAGATGAGATCATTTACGTTGGAAAAGCGATCAAGTTATGTAATCGTGTGCGTCAGTATTTTCAAGACAGCCGGAATCTGTCTGTGAAGATTCAGCATATGGTAAAGAATGTTGCTTATTTTGAATATATCATCACGGATTCAGAACTGGAAGCTTTAGTGCTTGAGAACAATCTGATCAAAGAGCATCATCCAAAATATAATACAAAACTGAAAGATGACAAAGGCTATCCTTACATTAAAGTAACGGTATCACCTTTCAGACGGTCGGGCACCACATTATCAATGTTCTTGATGAATACCACATCAGCATCCAGGTCGTTCAGGTTTTCAATCAGCGCACCGTGACCACCCGGACGGAAGAGCAGTTTGCCCTTGTCGCGGAACGGCTTGTTCTCCATGTCCGCAGCAACCGTATCCGTACTCGGCTTCTGTTCAGAGAAACTTACATGATAACGGATGCCATACTTAGCCTCATATTCCGCCACCTTGGCATCCACCAGCTGCTGGAACAGCTGACGGTGTTCCGTTGATACGGTGAAGTGAACATTGGCTTCTCCACTCTTTCCGGCTGCATAAAGCGCACCTTCCACCAGATGTTCTTCCAACGGAGTACGCACACCGTCTGCATACCGGTGGAACTTCAGCAAGCCCTTCGGCAGTGCACCATAATTCAGGCCGGCAGCTTCCAGCAGGTTGGAAACGATGGCCTTGTACTGACGTTCTTCAAGCAAAGCATCGATGGTCTTGCCTGTATTGTCCATACAAGCAGCATTCAGGTCGTTGAAGAAGGCGAAACTATGGATGTGGTCAAAGAATTTTTTCTCAAAGTCTGTAGTCGGAACATCATAATCCGCACCCAGAAATTCGAACATATTCTTGAACATACGGCTGGCCGCACCCGAAGCAGGCACAAACTTCACAATTTTTGAAGGGCCCTGCATGTAAGCATCCCATGCTTCCAGATATTTCTTCTGAGCCTCAGAATCCGGGACCATGATCCCATTGTTGTCCACGGATGCAGCTCCGGCCAGCTGCAGGAACGGGAAACCTTTCTCAAAACAAGCCAGCTGTTCGGCTATCTGTTCTTCGGTAATCCCTTTCTGTTTTAATAACTCTTTGTCTTCGCACGTCAACATACGCTAGTATATTTTTAGGTTAAAAATGAATTTCATCATCGAAAGATATCCAAAAGTATAAAAAATGCCGAAAGTTTATAGCAAAAAGGAAGAAAAAAATCTAACTTTACCCTCGAAGATTAAAACAAAACATCATGGAAGAAGCACTTTTTTTACTCCGGAGGAGCACAGACAACTGATGCACTCTATAAAAAGATCCTGCAACTATCCGGAGAGACTCTACTAAAAGACGACTGCCACAAGTTGAAGAACCACTTGATTGCTGCCGCTTCCAGCAAAAGCATTCCCCGAAACGTGTTCGGTATGAATCCCATCATCAAGGACATGCAGACAGCCGTCATTGTCAGCGAAGAAATCGGAATGCGACGGGCTTCCATCCTGGGTATTATGCTGCATGAATCCGTGAAATGCGGATTCTGTTCCCTGGAGTCCGTGCAACAGGAATACGGAGAAGATGTGGCCGGAATCATTCGGGGACTGGTAAAGATCAACGAACTCTACACGAAAAGCCCGACCATCGAATCAGAAAACTTCCGCAACCTGCTGCTTTCGTTTGCCGAAGACATGCGGGTTATCCTCATCATGATTGCAGACCGCGTCAACCTGATGCGACAGATCAAAGACTGCCCCAACGAAGAGGCACGCCTGGAAGTGGCCAATGAAGCGGCTTATCTCTATGCTCCGCTGGCACACAAGCTGGGACTTTACAAGCTGAAATCAGAACTTGAGGACTTGTCGCTGAAATATACACAGCACGACATCTATTACCACATCAAGGACAAGCTGAATGCCACCAAGGCAGCACGCGACCGGTATATCGACGCTTTCATCGAACCGGTACGCAAAAAGGCTGGAAGAGGCCGGGCTGAAATTCCACATCAAAGGACGCACCAAGTCCATCCATTCCATCTATCAGAAGATGAAGAAACAGGGCTGTCCGTTCGAAGGTGTATACGATCTGTTTGCCATCCGCATTATCCTCGACTCCCCTATTGACAAGGAAAAACAGGAATGCTGGCAGGCTTACTCCATCGTGACCGACATGTATCTGCCCAACCCCAAGCGACTCCGTGACTGGCTGTCCGTCCCCAAAAAGCAACGGCTATGAATCCCTGCACATCACCGTCATGGGACCGGAAGGAAAATGGGTGGAAGTACAGATCCGTACCGAACGCATGGACGAAATCGCCGAAAAAGGACTTGCAGCCCACTGGAGATATAAAGGTATCAAGGGAGAAACGGGACTGGACGAATGGCTGAACTCCATCCGCGAGACACTGGAGAATGCAGACAGCGACATGGAGGCTATGGATCAGTTCAAACTGGATCTCTACAAAGATGAAGTCTTCGTATTCACTCCCAAAGGCGACCTTTACAAACTGCCGCAGGGAGCCACCATCCTCGACTTTGCCTTTAACCATCCACAACCAGCATCGGAAACCGGTGTATCGGAGCACGCGTCAACGGAAAGAACGTTCCTTTGCGGCAAAACCCTGAACAGCGGTGATCAGGTGGAGATCATCACTTCGAGCACACAGACTCCGAAAAGAGACTGGCTGAACTTCGTCACGACCTCCAAGGCGCGCACCAAGATCCGCCAGACCCTGAAGGAAATTGCGGCCAAGCAGACCCAGTTTGCCAAGGAAACCCTGGAACGCAAGTTCAAGAACCGCAAGCTGGAAATACGATGAAGCCATTCTGATGAGACTCATCCGCAAGCTGGGCTACAAGAATGTCACCGACTTCTATCAGGGCATTGCCGACGAGACCATGGATGTCAACACCATCATCGACAAGTACCTGGAACTCCAGAAACGGGAAAGCGAGCAGCGGGACGAAATCACTTACCGAAGCGCCGAGGCCTACAACCTGCAACAGCCTGTGGAAGGCAAGGATTATTACAAGGACGATGTACTGGTGATCGACCAGAATCTGAAGGGACTTGACTTCACGCTGGCGCGCTGCTGCAACCCCATCTACGGCGACGAGGTATTCGGATTCGTCAGCATCTCGGGAGGAATCAAGATCCACCGCTGCGACTGCCCGAACGCCAAAGACATGAAGTCCAGATTCCCCTACCGCATCGTACGCGCCAAATGGGCCGGAAAGAGCCAGGGCAAACAATACCCCATCACCCTGCGCATCGTGGGACATGACGATATCGGTATCGTGACGAATATCACTTCCATCATCAATAAGGAGAGTGACATTCTGCTGCGGTCCATCAGCATCGA
>ENA-OQDC01000440-OQDC01000440.1-human-gut-metagenome-genome-assembly--contig:-NODE-440-length-29660-cov-5.341956_pt1 | contig 29660 bp, 25 predicted proteins | sample MGYA00242770_ERZ504601 | MGnify/ENA primary metagenome ERZ504601 (study PRJEB26092, sample SAMD00036305) | human gut metagenome | host: Homo sapiens | study: EMG produced TPA metagenomics assembly of...
TTTTCGCTTGTTTTCTAATTGCAACACTAAGATAAGTGAAAAATCTGACACGGCAAAATCCTGGGCAACTTTTTGTTGCTCAGGAACTTATAAATTAATTTAAATCAAAGTGTTGCGGAATTAAGGTTAATGAGATCATAATCATTTTAGTTTTATCAATTATTTGTTTGTTGAGGCAAAGGTAAATCCCAATTCTGAATAAAATCAGGAAAACTCCTTTGCAGAAGATTTTCAAAAAATAAGTCCGAAACACAGCTGTCCGGACTTATTCGTCTAAGGAAAAATGCAGTTTCACAACTGCCTTAACAAAACCTAGAAAAGGATTTTATTATTTTGTACCGTATGCTCCGAAGCGAGCTTCCACTTTCGGAGAGGTATAAGTCACTCCATTTACTTCCAGACCTGCTGCGAAATAAGGCTGCATAGCAGCATCATTACCATTGTAAGCACCAGTCAGTACCGGTGAACCAGCCTGTACATGGAAATCCCACGCATCCTGATATACATAATCAGTCAAACCTACTTCATTAATCGGATAGTTTACGAATTTCGGATCATTAGTAGCACATGCCTCCTGTGTCTTTGTAATTACACTGTGTGCATCTACCACTCCTTCATTATAATCTTCATGCGCATAAGCATATCCTTCCCAAGAGTAAGCCACACCTGATTCATCTGCAAATACTACGTCACTTTTCTGTGTACCTGAAGCATAGTAGTTATAGTCAATAACTGACTTATCATTGTATCCTTCTTCCGGATCATTAGGAATCGTAAAGCTAGGAGTCATCGCTCTGAACTTACAGTTCACCATCAGGTTATTGAACACATTGGCCAAGGCATTCTTTTCTACATACACGCCACCGCCTTTTTCACCGTCACGACGCCATCCTGCATTGATAATGGTATTGTTGTATGCCTGGATTTTTGCCATATTACGTGTGTCACTCTGACCAGAGCTGGAGAGTTTCAAGCCGTTGGTGTTCGGGCTGAACATGACGTTTCCAGCTACATCGACCACACATCCTGCTTTTACGTTCACAGCTTCTGCGCCATCATATCCGTTGGCAGCAAACACATTGTTAGCGATGATGGCATTTCCACCCATCAAATAAATACCATCTGACCAACCGTTACGCAATACAGAGTTGGTAATGACATAATGTCCATTGATGTTATTGGTTGTAATCTGCGGATAGGCATCGTCTCCAGCAGTATACACTTCAGATGCAGCAGCAGGAGAACCTTCCACAACCTGACCTCCTGTGTATTCAATGATTGTATGGTCAATCAGCATTTCTTCACAAGTGGATGAAGCCACAATACCTCCCCAGAGACCTGCAAAAATATTTTCTTTTGTACGTTCATCTTCTGGAACAGAGAACAAGATAGGCTTTTCGGCAGTACCTTCACAATACAAGTTTCCATTTACGGTAAATTCTACCGGAACATGATTGGCTCCTACTCCTGCTGTACTTACAATGATTTTCACACCTTCCTTGATTACAAGGCTTTTACCTTCGGGCACTGTGTAATGGTTGGTCAGATTTACTATCGTATCGGCAGGCCAGACAATGATGTTGTCAGTTGTCTCTCCATTTCCACCATCGGCATTTTCATCGTTATTTCCATCGTCATTGTTTCCGGGAGTCTCAGTTCCATCCCCGTTTGCAATCGGGTCTTCTTCTGTACAAGCTGCCATAAAAGACAATGCTACCAGAGCCGTGCCGGCCAACAAATAATTTTTCAGTTTCATTTTGTAATAATTTAGAAATGTTAGTCAATATAGTTCTTTATCTCTTTATTATAGTTTGTATCTGATTCCCAGCATAAATGACTGTCCGTGCCATTCCTTTCGCTCTATCACATTGCCATTGTTACGTTCAGAGTTGACATTTTCCGTACGAGGGCCGCTCTGAATAAAGCGAAGCAAAGGAGTATCCAGCAAGTTAGATGCCTTGGCAAAAAGACTGATACCATTCTTAAAGCTTTTCTCTACAGAAGCATCCAACTGCATATAGCCATCTTCCCATATATCGTCATCATACCAGTTAGAAATATCACTCAAACGCTTTCCGGTATAACTTCCGGCAATCTGTCCTTCCCAGCCATATTTGGTACTTTTGAACAGCAGTGACAGATTTGCTACATGGGCAGCCTGACCAAACAACGGACGGGTCTGAGTGCAGGTCTTCACATCATTTCCATCCATGATTCGCTTTTTGGTCGTAATGGAAGAATGCGTGTAGGTATAATTGGCTTTTATTCCAAACCAGTTAAAATATTTCATTACATCCACTTCTACTCCTAAGTTGGTCGCATTACCAAAATTCATCGGTTTATAATAGGTATCTTGTCCTTCGTTCAGCAATCCGTATTCAATCGGATTCTTCAGTCTCTTGTAGAACATACCTACCATGAACTGCTCAGAGGATTTCGGGAAGAATTCATAACGCAAATCGAGGTTATCGGCTACCGTATGTTTCAAATCCGGATTTCCTTTTTCCTTATAATCTTCATTGATAATGCTGTAAGGAACAATTTCAAAGAAGCTGGGACGGTTGATGGAACGAGCATACGAGAAACGCAGGTTCGCGTTTTTATGTACTCCGTATTTTGCATGGAAGCTCGGCAATACATCTGTATATTTCTGGTTTCCTTCAGGATCTGTATTCTCTGTAGGGAACTTCAATGTATAGCCTTGATTGGTATGTTCCACACGAACGCCTGCAATAAATTCCCATTTCTGGTATGTGTATTTCACCATTCCATATCCTGCACCAATCTTTTCAGTAGCATCATAGTTTAACGGATCACTGATGTTACCGTATTTAAGCGGAGTAAACAAGATTTCATCGTAGTTATTCCAGTCCTCTCCCTGATACTGCGGATCTTTCACTCCCGTAGCAGAGTTAAAAGTATATTCATTGAAAAAACTGTCGCGTTTCTTATCGCGGTACATACCTCCTACCGAGAAGTCGAATACAGAACCTCCATCCAGTTTCAACTTATACATCAAATCAAGGTATCCCGCCTTGTCTTTATCGGAGTTATGCTCCCAACGACGGATGGCTGCTCCAGAAGTCTGTACGTGGTTACCCAGCAAGAAGATTTCCGCATTATCCGGTGTTTCACTGTATGCCTTTGAAAGTACAGCCGACCAATTCAAACGAAGCACACCGCCTTCCAGAAAGGCATGTTCACCTTTCAGCGTGGAATTGATAATATACTGATGATTCCACTTCATACGTACGGCTCCTTCTTTGTCATCATGTCCGTCACGTACTTCTGCCTCTCTCATATCCATATATCCATTGTACCAGGTCAGTTTATGATTGGCATTGATATGATAATCTAGTTTGGCATGAGCTCCGATACGAGTCTGTTGAGAAGAATAATTTCGGTATTCAATACCATTGTGGGTTGTTCCTGGCTGATAATACAACTGACTTTCTTTTCCTCGATACGTATTCAGATAACTACCTGCCAGCATCACACCCAATTTATTGTTAAAGAAGCGGTCACCATAAGATAATCCGGCAGTCAAATCGGGCAACGGTTTGTTCCATTTCATCCGCAGATTATCTGTCGTAAAGTTATCCATTGTCACACGGCTGTCTTCCGGCATGCCCATCTGCTCATAAGGAGATTTCTTCACAATCGCTCCGTGATTGAACGACTGAAAATCACGGTCAAAATACATTGCATTGTAACCGGTTGACAGATTTGCCGTAAACTGACGTTCAGAAGGAGCATCCTTCATAATCAAATTGACTGCTCCTCCGATTCCGTCACCTTCCATATTGGCGGTCAAAGATTTGGTTACTTCCAAACGGTCCAACATTTCTGACGGGAAAATATCCAGCGGCACAAAACGATTTTTGTTATCCGGACTCGGAATTTTCACCCCATTTACTAATGTATAGTTGTAACGCTTATCCATACCGCGAAGAATGGCATACTGTCCTTCACCGCTACTGTTACGTTCAATTGTCACACCAGACATTCGCTGAATCACGTTAGCTACCGTAATATCTGGAGAAAGTTCTATCGCCTTCGCACTCATCACATTCACCACGTTCATAGCCTGACGTTCGATGCCTCTTGCACCTGCTTCAGTTCTTCCCGGATTAGAAGCTACCACCACCACTTCATCCAAAGCGACGTCGTCACTCTTCAAAGGAATCACAATCTCTTTCTTATCTGCTGCTACGCTGACTTCATATTTTTTATAGCCCACATAAGAACAGACCAGCGTATATTTGTCTCTGTTCACCGACAGATTAAAACTTCCGTCCAATCCGGTTACCGTTCCTTTTCCTGGGTCTTCCTTTACAATCACCGATGCACCTATAATCTCCTCTCCAGTCTGTGCATCCTTAATTTTACCTTTTATCACACCAGCTTGAACTCCAGCCGACATCAGTGATAACAATACCAATACAATCTTAGATTTCATTTGTTTTCCTTATTTGCTGCAAAAGTATCCCGTGTGATTTTCATAGGTATTGCATAGAGATTTCTATTGTGTTACATTTACACGCAATATCCTTTACAATAAAAAAGAGGTACTTCCAGGCCCAACCCGCAAATACCTCTTTTTACAAACATATTACAAATGCGATTATTTATCTTTACTTTCCGGGAGGGAAATTCCTTTTACAACCCGCTTCCAGTATTCCCTTACATCGTTCCAATGATAATAAGGTGAGACATCCGTCCGCAAGGGAAGTGCAACTTCACGTTCATTCAGCAATAATTTCACTAGAATATCCCAGCTGTTCTGTTTCCGATAGAAAATAAGTTGAACATTGCCACACATCGGAATCAGGCGATAAGTACGATATGTATCCGCTATTTTATTCCAATCGGCAGTTTCCTTTTGCAGTGCATTTATCCCCATCAACGTTGCCAGCGGAGCCAGGTTCGTGTCATGCCCGTAACGTAATGTCACCGCATTTTTCCGGGAAGCAATTACCGTATCAGCTGTTTCGATGAAATTATTCAGCAGATTTCGTTCCAGCTTATACATGCACGCATCGCTCAACGGAGAAGGACCTTTTTCGTAATACCATTCAAAATTATTCCGCTGCCACAAATCATACTGTTCTTCGGGAGTAAATAAAAAAGAAAGATCCGGTTGGTTGTAACTACTTTGACTGATACCATGAAGTTCGAACAAATCCATCATCAGTTTCACGGCGTCCACATGCTTTTTCACGTAAACAGAGTCAAGGAACATCTGTTTCATCAATCGTTCCGGATGTACATACACACTGTCGGCAGCACGATACACGGAATCCACATTCTCCAAATGCTGTGCTTCATACAAGGAATTCTTATACTTTATATAATAAGCATCCGCTTCACTGGTCTGTGTCGTAACATTCAGTTTAGGGTTCAAGCCTTTCAATTCCACACATCCGGCAGCCATGGAAAGAAAAGCACGAGTCTTGTATGTGGAGCGTGCATCCACATGCGTACCGTCACTGAACACCTCCGGGTAACGGTGAAACATCCGGTCTATCAATTCCCGATGCTGCTGTGCTCCCTTCGGAGTCAATTCTCCATAACGCCCTTCTGCCTCCTGGGCCAAAGAAGCTATCACCTTCAACACACGCTTTCCATCAGGAGTCAACACTCCCTCCTCGTCTGCTTCAAGAAGAAGTGATAACGGCGCTGCATACTTCTTCTCTTTTGTAAGATACCGGGAGCCATGCCGGGCAAACATGGATATATAAAAAGGTTCATACCCTGCAGGAGCCGGAGTCAACTTCTCCTCCGGAGCCTGATAAGCATAATATTTTCCTGCAGCCAATGCCGGATTCTTTCCAATCTCCTCACGTGCACTTTGTCCCTGCATCCACAAAGGAAAAGCCAGGAACAGCACAATCCATCCTCTTTTCTTCATATATTTTCCAAATTTTGAGCGTGAAGTTACACCATTACTCCACTTAATCCCCTCTTATGTAGCTTGGAAAATCATGAAAACACCTCCCATGAAACAGAAATGAAATCCCCTTGTCACTGCTTTGAGAAACCGGCTACTTTGCTTCGATGCTGACAATTTCCTGTAAGATACTTACCGCACTCTTCACATCTGTCACTTTCGATACTACCATGCTGCGACGCCCGTTCTGCTCTCTCAAATTGCAATAACGAGGATTCTTGGCCATATATTCAATAAACTTGCCAAAAGCCACACTCTGATAATACGGACTGTCCAGGTTGCTGACAAAGTAGAGCGTCATCCGTTCTGCCTTCAATACCACTTTTTCTACGCCCAAACGCTTGGCCAGACGTCTCAACGGAACAATACGCAGCAATTCTTCACCTTCTGGCGGTATTTTTCCGAAACGGTCAACCAGCTTGGCCTTAAAGGTTTCCACATCCTTATCCAGTTCAAGCTTATCCAGTTCACGATACAGCAACATTCGCTCACTGCTGCTCGGAATGTACTCATTCGGAAAGAGCAACTCCAGGTCACTTTCCACCGTACATTCATCCACAAACTCCTCTCCGCTAATTTTTTCTTCACCCGCTTTGATTTCCTCAGCATACAAATCAGCAAACTCCTCATTCTTCAGTTCAGTAACCGCTTCATTCAGAATCTTCTGATAAGTTTCATATCCCAAGTCTGCAATAAAACCACTCTGTTCTGCACCCAACATATTTCCAGCTCCACGGATGTCCAAATCCTGCATGGCAATGTGAATGCCACTGCCCAAATCACTGAAATTCTCAATGGCCTGCAAACGGCGTCTGGCTTCCGGTGTAAGCGATGACAAAGGTGGTGCCAGCAAATAGCAGAATGCTTTCTTATTGCCTCGTCCCACTCGTCCGCGCATCTGGTGCAAGTCGCTCAATCCAAAATTCTGCGCCTGATTGATAATGATGGTGTTGGCATTAGGGATGTCAATTCCACTCTCAATAATCGTCGTGGCCAACAATACATCATAATCATAATTGACAAAATCGAAGATAATCTTTTCCAACTCTTCCGGTTGCATCTGTCCGTGCCCGATACATACCCGGCAATCAGGTATATTCCGCAGAATCATCGCCTTCAGTTCCACCAGATTCTGAATACGGTTGTTTACAAAGAAAACCTGCCCGTTGCGGCTCATTTCAAAATTGATAGCTTCGGATATAATTTCTTCATTGAATGTATGTACTTCCGTCTGAATAGGGTAACGGTTTGGAGGAGGTGTCTGGATGACCGACAAGTCTCTGGCCCCCATCAAAGAGAACTGAAGGGTACGCGGAATAGGAGTAGCCGTCAATGTCAGCGTATCTACATTGACCTTCAGCTGACGAAGCTTTTCTTTCACGCTTACACCGAATTTCTGCTCCTCGTCAATGATAAGCAGACCCAAATCCTTGAATTTGACACTTTTGCCAATAATCTTATGCGTACCGATAAGGATATTGATTTTTCCGTCGGCCAACTCTTTCAGAATACGGCTTGTATCCTTTGCCGTACGTGCCCGGCTCAGGTATTCCACCTTACAAGGCATATCCTCCAAACGTTTCTTGAAAGTCTGGAAGTGCTGATAAGCCAGTACCGTAGTCGGCACCAGCACCGCCACCTGCTTGTTGTCAGTCACTGCCTTAAATGCAGCACGGATAGCGACCTCCGTCTTACCAAAACCCACGTCACCACAGACGAGACGGTCCATCGGCTTATCACTCTCCATATCCGCCTTTACTTCCTGAGTAGCCTTCAACTGGTCCGGAGTATCTTCATACAAGAAACTGGCCTCCAGTTCGTGCTGCAAAAAGCTGTCCGGGCTATATTTAAACCCTTTCTCCTGTTTACGCTGAGAATAAAGTTTAATCAAATCACGGGCAATATCCTTAATTTTCGTCTTCGTCCGTTCCTTGATTTTTTCCCATGCTCCTGTGCCCAGCTTACTGATACGGGGCTGTTCTCCTTCTTTTCCTTTGTACTTGGAAATTTTATGTAATGAATGAATGGATACAAACACCACATCCTCATTCTGATACACCAGTTTGATGACCTCCTGCGTAGTATTTCCGTTCGGAATACGCACCAGGCCTGCAAAGCGCCCGATACCGTGGTCAATATGTACCACATAATCACCAGGCTCAAACATGTTCAGTTCCTTGAGTGACAATGCCACTTTTCCACTACGTGCTTTGTCACTGCGAAGGTTGTATTTATGGAATCGGTCAAAAATCTGATGGTCCGTAAACACACAAACCCGCAACGCATGGTCCACAAACCCTTCATGCAACGTACGGTCTACCGGTTCAAAGGTAATGTCATCGCCTCTCTCCTTAAATATATCTTTCAGACGTTCCGTCTGCTTCATGCTGTCCGAGCAGATATACAGACGATATTTCCGTTGCAGGAAATCGGTGAAAGAACTTGCAACCAAATCAAAATTCTTGTGGAAAATTGGTTGTACGGAGGTCTCGAACGACAAGCGGGCCTGCGGAGTTCCTAGGGCCTTATGTCCAAAATCTACCCGGAAGAATTCAAGGGCACGCACCGTAAATTCGGCTCCGTCAATCAGTTTCTTGGACAAATTCATCAGTTCCGTCTGCTCACCTTCATACGCTTTCAGCGCCTGAGGAGAAACCGCCTCATCGTGTACAGCCTGAATACGTTCGCGCACCCAGAGCAAGTCTTTTACCCATAGTGTAGCGTCCTTATCCAAGAAATCCAGAAAACAGATATCCGCTCCTTCCGTTCCTGAAAGTTCAGGTACAATACAGATAGAATCTTTCTTTTCTTTCGACAACTGAGTTTCTACTTCAAACGTACGCAAACTGTCAATTTCATCTCCGAAAAAGTCAATTCGGTAAGGATATTCCGATGCAAAAGAATACACGTCAAGAATGCTGCCGCGCAAGGCAAACTGTCCCGGCTCATAGACATAGTCCACATGCTCAAACCCATACTTGGAAAGCGTCTCCATCAGTTTGACCGTATCTTCCTGCTGTCCCACTTTCAGGGTCAGCATCGCATCTGAGAGTCGTTTCCGTGAAACCACTTTCTCCGCCAAAGCTTCCGGATAAGTAACTACCGTGACCGGCTTCTTCTGCTCCAATCTGCTCAGCACTTCCGTGCGAAGAATTTCATTGGCTGCATCTTTCTGTCCGTATTTGATGGCACGACGGTAAGAAGACGGGAAAAACAGGACATCAGCCTCTCCGTCCACCTGCACCAGGTCATGGTAAAAATACCCGGCTTCCTCCAAATCGTTCAGTATAAACACATGAATTCCCGGCATCGTCTTGACCGATACCGAAGCGAACAAGGAAGCACACGAACCGTGCATACCTTCCAAATAAACAGTCTTTATATCCTTATTTTTACGTAAAGAAGCCAAGCCTGCCACATTAGGATGCTTGGCATATACCTCTTGAAGCTCTTTTATACTCATTGTCTCATCAATAGATGCTGCAAAAATAATCAATCTCGTTTGAATATGCGCACAAAAAACAAAGAATACAACGGTAACTCTTCCTTAAAATTTAAAGCTGAGACTTCCGTACGGCAAACAGTTGCCACTCCAGTGCACGGAATAAAAACTCAGAATATCTTCTTCGGAAGGGTTTCCCACGACATTATATACCCCCAAACGAAGCAAGAGCAATTTATCGCCGAATGATTTCCGGTAAGAATAGCCCACATCCACCCTATAATTCAGCGGCTCACGCTTCTCACGAAATTCTTCTACCGACAAAGGCTCATAATCTTCATTCAAGAACCGGACTTTTCCGGAACGCAGCATGCCTCCTAAAGAGAAAGAAGAATGAGCCGTCAACTGATACGACAAGGCTCCTCCCAACTGATGAGGTACATCGTACAAAGAGGGCACCTTCCCTTTTTCCGGCAACTCACCAAACCACTCCCGGCTTCGGGAGTAAGCATACGACAGTTGCAGACTCCAACGCTTCCAGCGCTGATATAAATATCCTTTCACCCCATAACTGTCTCCATTACCTACCATCAAGTATTTCTGCCATCCCTCATCTTCAACCCATGTGTCCGGACGCAAGGCCAGCACATTCCGCCTCGTTTTATAGTACAAAGAAACTTCACACTGTCCTGAATTCATAAAATGCTTCCATCCCATCTCATAATGCTCGGAAGAGCGAGGCTTGAAACCGTCAATGCTGGGCATTCTGAAGTCCGTAGGCAAAGAAAAGCTGTCGAAACGAAGGAAATGATAAAACTGCTCCATCTTCGAAAAGTTCAGATAAAGCAGATTTCTCTCCGACGGGAAATATTTCACCGACAGACGCGGCTGAATGCTATAATACGACCGATGATGCTGTGGGCAATAGGCCACCCCATGTACCCCCACCTGCACAGAGAACTCCGGAGATATACGCAACAGGTTGTCATAATAAACCGATACCTGATTCACCGGCTCATGCCGTACCCGCATCTCCTCACCTTGCGAAACCAAATCGTAGACTTCATACGCATATTTCACTCCCCAACGTGCATGATAGAGGTTCTCCAGCGAATAACTAAAGTCCGTCGTCACGTTGAGCGACTTGATACCGCTATGTACATATCCGTCCGTATCCTCTTTTATCTCTCCCATATAAGCGCGGTTGGTATGGGCAGAATAAAATACCGCTGTCGAATTTCCCAATCTACCCTTCTGTGTGGCAAACGAGAGCTGATAGGCCTGATTGTCCCAACGCAGTACCGACACATTTTCACCGTTTTCCTGAAGAGGCAAATGATAATCATCCCGGGCCCCGTATGCCAGGAAGTTAAGGGTAGTAACGGGAGAAAAATTATACGACAGCTTGGCATTGTAATCATAAGTGGAATGGTTCAAACGATTTTCTTCCGACAAAAGACTATCGAAAAAATCAAGCCAGCTTCTGCGTGCCCCGACCATGTACGACAATTTATTCTTGATAATCGGCCCCTCAAGCATGACGGATGCAGCCGGCATGTCCAACGTCAAGGTACGCACATGCTCCTTCTTATTTCCCTCTTTCAGATTAACTTCCGTAACCGACGAAATCCGTCCCTCCAAAGGAGTTGGAAAGAAACCTTTATGAAAGACCATATTCTTCACGGCATCCCCGTTGAACACAGGCAAAAGCGAACTGAAATGTCCGGGATGAAACACGGGTACGCCATCCAGCAACAGCAAGTTCTCATCGTATCCGCCCCCGTCGACCATAAAATTCTGTCCGGCCAAAGAAGAAGTCACCCCCGGCAGAATCCATATCTGCGAGAACAGGTCTCCCCCACTAAAAGCCAGCAAATTAGACGGAGTCAGTTCTCCCAGTTCATTTTCCCGTTTACCCGACTCCACGGTAATTTCTTCTATCTCAAACAACAATGGTTTCATACGGGTACGGATAAAACAGTCTCTCGTCACCCGGACCGACTGCACCTGCGGAGTGTAGCCCATGTAAGAAGTTTTCACTGTGTATGTTCCTTCGGGTACATGCAGGCGGAAAATTCCTTTTCCATTCGAAATGGTATTCCATTGCTTTCCATCCTTATCCTCCAGCGTCACGACCGCACCATACAAGCGTTCTTCACTGTCCACTTCGGACACCGTACCGCTGACATCATAACTTTCAATCTTCCGCGCATGAACCACCAGTTTGCGAGGAGGTACAAAAGCAATTTTCACCTGATAACCGGAGAGGATGCGATGCAAAAGTTCTTCTACCGTCATTCTCCCTCCCGGCTCTATCCGGCGCACCTCACCTAACTCCATCTGTGCAGGATTATATGAAAGCACGATTCCCGTACTTTTTTCAATCCATTCAAACCACTGCAATACGGTAGCGGAAGAGGAGTTCACTTGTATCCACTCTTCCGCTACCGTATTCGCTGATTTGACTTCCTGCCCCCATGCTTCCGGTCGTGCAACCATGCACATCCACAGCAAAAGAAGCAGCCATTTACTTTTCATATAACCTGTAATGTTTTCCTTTCACCAATGTCTCGCATTTACATCCACAAAGAAAAGCCAGTTCTCCGGCTATGTCCGGCTCATTGCTGTTTATCCGGGTCGTAATCAGATTTTTCTCCAACCCTTCGGCCAAATCAATCTGTATACCTGTCTTTTCCCGAATCACCTTCACCACTTCCGTAATGGGTGCCTGCTCAAAAATCAGTACCGAATCGTCCACGCCGAATACATCCTGCGGACGAAGAATCGTATCTGCTTTCAAGACACCCCCTTTCAGTTCCGCCTTTTCATTGGCTTGAATCACCACTTCATGTTCAGCAGATTCCACGCGCACCTTTCCGGTTTTAACAAACACTCCGGCTTTTTCTTTCTGTGCCACATCTACCAAAAACGAAGTTCCAAGTACTTCTACATCCAGAAAGTCAGTTTTCACCCTAAAAGGAATTCCATGCATCTTTTTCACCTGAAAGAAAGCCTTTCCTTTTAATGTGGTCATTCTTCCTTTTTCTTTATCAGAAAAATAATAAGACAATGTAGCTTCTGGATATAAAATCACCTCTGAGCTGTCGGGCAAAACTATCTGCTTTACTGTTCTATCCGCATTGGCATAATACAAGCCCTCTTCTGCCGGTGCACGAAACAGATAAAAGGCACCGATGCCCAGCAGCACCAATAACGAAGCTGCCACGGAAAGGAAAAAGGTCATCTTCCGTTCGAATGTCATTGCCCGTGTCCGGTTTTCCAGACGCGGCTCAATTTTGGCCCAGGCTTTATCCGCATCAAAATGAATTTCTTCCGCAGTCCTTACCGGAGCCTGCATCAGCTTGTGCATCTGTTCAAACTCCTGTCGATGAGCCGCAATCCATGGGTCCAGTTCCTTTTGCTGAACAAGACTTAGCGGTTCACCCGCAAAATAACGGGCCAGCAGTTGGTCTATATCTTCCTTGTTATTCATGGTCTTATTCACAATTTATAATAATGGACAAAATAATGGCAGCCATCGTTACTAACAGCGCACCATGCGCTACCACATACGCACGAAGCAACTTGATAGCCTTTGTCATCTGGTTTTCCACTGTTTTCTCTGACACCTCCAACTTCTCAGCTATTTCACGATATTTCAATCCCTGAAGCTTGGCCAGTAAAAAAAAGCGTCCTTGCATCTGGGAGGAAGAGTCTCCAGTGCCGAGTCCAATATATCCTGAAGCGTCTTACCTTCTTCAGGAGTTTCATCCGGCATACAACTTGCAGAAGCCGGATGATCATCTATCGACACCGTATCTTCCTTACGCTTCCGCAGAAAGGATACGCAACTATTTCTCACGGAAGTAGTCATATAGGCAGCAAACTCCTTCTCAGGCATGTCATCCAGTCGTTTGTTCCATACGCTGATAAACAGTTCCTGCACAATATCTTCCGCGTCGTCCTGGTCAGAAACATATCCATAGGCTATACGGCACAGCCTTGAATAATGTTCCTGAAACCGGGATTTGAATATGTCCTTTCTATCGGCTCTCATTATCATGATTCCGTCAATACGTATTATCAGAATTTCAAACTTACACCAGCTGTCAAGAAGCCTTTATTTCCTAATCCGGCTTCTACAAAACCGCCAATCCGGTCATTTCCTACCCTCAAGGCAATCGGATTTACCTGATAAGCGAACGAAGTGCTCAAATCTGCTTTCTTTGCAGCCTTCTTTCCGGCATCCGTCAAAGCTGTTTCTTTGTGACGACTCAGGTTAACACCGGCAGCAGCCGTTCCATACAATTCAAACAAACCTCTTTTATAATATACAAATTCTGCGGCCGGAAGAATCATGAAATTCACATTACTTTCTTTCAATGAAGGGGCCTGTTCACCAGCCAATGCCAGTTTACTGTTGGAAGTAGAAAAGCCCAAATCTGTTCCTACCTTGAAACGGCCTAACGAATAGCGGTAACCAAATCCATACACCAAACTGTAGTTTTCATCCGTACGTTTGCTTCCTGTCACGGCATCTGCCAATCCCATTCCCAATATATCTACCGATCCCTGTGTCAATCCGTCACTGACAGACAAACGTATTTCATGTTTATTTTCAGAAGGAGTAAAACCTTTACTATGTTCCTGTCCTTTTACCAGATTTGTACTTGCTAACACACACAAAGATAAAGCAATCAATTGAATTTTCATAATGTCTAGTTTTTTAGTTTAAAAAAAGTCTTACGTTTAATTTCTCTGTTGTTTCACCTGGCCGGGTGTTTTTGTCTTCATAACGCACATCTTTGGTAAAACCCCTATTCGAAAAACCATTTTTTTTGAAAAAAAATCTCTGATTACCATTAAACCTCTAAAAATGAGAAAGAAACAAAATATTTTCGGCTATATTTTTTCATTTACAGACATACAACGGATAAAAAGTAAGAAATAATTATTACTTTTGTCTACAGGAAAAAGTTTTTTTAAAAGGTATTTTTACTGATTGTATTTTTTAAGACTTCTGAAACGACATCATGCATAAGGAAATCATTCAACTGTTAAACGAGAAAAGATTGAAAGAAGCATTTACCCAAATTAAGGAAGCCGCAGGCACACTTAACAACTGGGAATTAAAGTCGCAGATTGAAAGCCAACAAACGACTTATGAGTACATGCTTCAATACATGGCAATGGGCACAAAAGACCCGCAGCGCGAAGCGATTTACAATCAGTTGCTTTGCAAGGGATATGAACTGGCAGACAAGACGTATTTCCTGAAAGAATGGAATAAGGCGTATGGCTATTTTGCCGACACATTCCGCAAGTTCGCTCAAACTCCTCCACACTCATTCAAGGAACTCGATTTCATGCTGGAAGCAGCTAAACGCACATTCGACATGTCGCAAGTCAACAAAGAAGAAGCGCAGAGAATACACAGTTATACGTTGCATGAGCACACCATCGATGAGCTGTTCAACAAGATATGGGTCTCTACACAATGGAGTGAAGAAGACTACCAGGAAGCACGTGAACTTCTATTCTCACCATCCATGGCTGCCAACGACAAAGCTGTAATGATAAGTGCCGTCACCCTCAACCTGCTCCAGCTTTTTGACAGCCGGAAATTCCTGCTGTTGCTCATAGCTTATCAGCAAACCAAGGAACCGACCGTGACCCAACGGGCATTGACGGGGATTGCCCTTGCAGCTTACTTCCAGGCCGACCGGATAAACCTGTATCCGGAACTGATCTCTGCACTGAAGCTGATGGAAGATGACCCTGCTGCCTTAAAACAACTGCACGACATACAAATCATCTTCCTCCTTTCACGCGAAACAGAGAAGATAGACAAAAAAATGAAGGAAGAAATCATTCCTCAAATGATGCGCAATCCCAATCTCAGAAATCCGGAATCAAAAATCATCGAAATAGAAGACATAGAAGACCTCAACCCGGAATGGCAGAAAGACCTGGAACAGATAAACAGCCACATCCGTGAACTGGGAGAGTTGCAACTGGAAGGGGCCGACACCTACATGACTGCCTTTTCACAACTCAAGACCTTCCCGTTCTTTCAGGAAGCAGCCCACTGGTTCTATCTGTTCAGCATGAAAGTGCCCGACTTATACCAGATTTATAAAGACAAGGCATTCGATGAGAAATCGCTGTTAGGTATGGTTGTCAACTCTCAAATGTTTTGCGACTCGGACAAATATTCTTTCTGCCTGGCCATGCAGTCACTACCTGCCGACCAGCAGAACTTCATGCGCTCCAAATTGAATGGAGAAGACTCGATATTCAAGGATATTAAGATCAGCGAAAATCCGACTGAACAGAAAATCAACTACATACAACGGCAATATATCCACAATCTATACCGCTTCTATAAACTGTGGAAATTCAAACAGGAAATGCAAGACATTTTCCGTGAGAAACTGGATTTCTGGAACAATCCTCTACTCCGTCCTTTGATACTGAAAGGAACGTATCACGGTCAGATTGCAGACTACCTCTTCTCAAAGGGATATATGCAAGAAGCTGCCGAACTTTATGAAAGTCTGGCCCAACAGAATCCGGTCAACGCGGAAACCTGGCAGAAATTAGGATTTGCCTACCAGAAAAGCAAACTTTATGACAAGGCGGTTAAAGCTTACCTGCAGGCAGATACGTTAAAGTCCAACCATTTATGGACACTCAAGCATCTGGCCCAATGCCACAAGCTGTCGGGTGATTATTCTCAGGCAGCCTTCTGCTTCCAGAAAGTGCTTGAGTTTGACCCTGACAACCTGCACATCCTGATGCAAACCGGACAATGCCTTGCGGCACTGAAGAATTATCCGGAGGCTATTAAGGTTTTCTATAAGGTAGAATTCCTGGAAACGCATCCGGAAAAAGCACGACGTGCCATCGGCTGGTGCTACTTCATGTCCGGCAAATACGAAGAAGCCATCCGAATGTATGATAAGTTGCTCGCTCTGGAAAACCCACAAGCCAACGACTGGCTGAACTCAGGTCACGTGTATCTGGCTATGGGAAACATACCTCAGGCGTTAACCCACTACCAGAAAGCGGAAACAGCCTGCAAATCGGATGAGGAGTTCATCTCACAGTTCTTGGCTGACAAGGATGCACTGACGGCACAAGGCCTGTCGGAAAGTCAGGTTTACCTAATGGCTGACATCCTGCGGCAGAAATAATATATCATAAACTAAATATACAAGTCCGGCAAAACTATTGAATTCGCAAATAATAGATTGGTAACATTCAATAGTTTTGCCGGACTTCGTTCAATTAATCCCCCCCCTTGAAACGGTATCACGAAAGTCACTTTCATGTACCCTAAACCATTACAGACGACTCTTTTCACTCTGTCCGGCACCGGTTCCTTTATATTTACTCTTAGTGGCATTGAATTTATACGAAAGCTGAATGCCTACACGTTGCCAGTCACGATAGATACGATTTCCGTTATAAGAGTCTATTCCGTAAACATTAAAATGATAATAACCGGTACGAAGAATATCATTGGCTGTCAACGATAACGTCAGAGCATCTTCTTTCAGGAAAGACTTACTGACACGGGCATTTACCCTCCCTTCAATACGAATTACAGCGTATCCCATTCTGGCTGCCGTATTCATATTAGCCTGCAAATTCAGGAACCAGCCATGCGGCAGATTGAAACTGTTATCCCATCCAAAATTAAATACAGGTTGCTTTCGGTATACATCAATTCCTAAATTACGACCGTCGGCTGCAGAGAGCATAGCCGACACATTGAATTGCGGCTGCCACCTGCCAAATTTGGGAAATGCCGAAAGGTTGAAAGCAAAACCATTGTATGCTGCCAAGTTGGCTGCCCCAAAAAGCAGCACCCCCGGATGGGTTTCCTCGTTATAGGGCATGGTAATATTGGCTATCGTGTTTTTTGGACGGAAATATTGGATACTGGCAAACAGCCATTTATAAGAAGCATTAAGTGACAAGGTATTGGTCTGGCTCGGCTCCAGTCTTGGATTTCCGGTCGTATATGAATATTGTGTCCTATAACTGATGGCATTGGTCAGCATACTATAAGAAGGATTACCTTTCATCATACGATACGTAAGTGACAAATTTAAGCCGCGGTGCGACCAGCCGACAGATGCCGTAGGAATGAATTCGTCATAAACCGGACTCTGCTCGTCAATGCGTATTCCTTTATCATAATAATCGGTTTCCCTATGCTCATATCGCAATCCGGCATTGGCTTTCCACTTCCCAGAACTGATGGAATACCCAGCAAAACCGCAAACGTTTTCTGCCGGATAAAATTTTCCGCATCCTCCGAGAAGCCACTTTGCGTAAAAAGAGCCTCCCTTTCTGTCAGTGTACCTTCCGATCCGAATGATAATTGTCCTTTTCCCAAAGATACACCAACCTGCAATTTTTGCAGCATAAAGTTTGCTTCGTGAGTCAGAACTGCTGTGAATATCGTCTTTGCTTCCGTCTTCTGCATATTGATTGCTATTGACCCGATTATTCAGATAATCTGCATTGAAATCAATTGTCCACCTACCCAGTTCCCCCACATAATAAGCATTCACAGCATGATTCAGCCCGTTTTTTGCAATTGAGTAGACTGTTCGAAATTAGAATGCTCGACTTCTGTTCCATTGCAGAAAGTCGTTGTTTCACCCCAAGACTGCTGCTGCCCTCTTCCTAACGTACTTTCGGGCATATACTTCATACCAAAAGAATGATGCTCGTTCACTTCATAATTGAATCCGGTTTCGGCCGATAATCTTTTCGATCTGGATGTCTGTGTATCGTTGGCAATTGTTTCCCATTTGTCTTTTCCGGTAGTTTGTATAACGGCATTAGTCTGCCCATACGAATTATTTTCACTGACATATCCTTTTACAAAAAGATCCAGTCCTCCAGTCCGGTAATTCAAAGTAACCTGCTGGTTGGCGTTAGCCCAACGTCCCTGATCATACGCCAAGTTAACACTTCCACTCCATCCCTGCCCCCTTTGTTTGAGGGTACGAATACGAATGACGGCAGCTACATCGGCATCGTATTCCGGACCGGGCGTAGTAATCACTTCAGCCGAAAGAATTTCTGTAGCACGAAGCCTGTCAAGTTCTCCCATATCACGCACCTTCCGATTATTGATATAAATTTCCGGACTTCCGCTACCCAGAACAGACAAGTTTCCATCTTTACTTGTTACGAACGGAAGATGCGTCAGCATTTCATTAGCTGTTCCCATCTGGGCAAGCGATGTGCCAGCCACATTGGCTTTCAATCCATTAACCTGAGATTCAATCAGCGGGCGATTAGCTGTAACAGTTACTTCATTTAGTGTCTGAGTATCAGGGAGGAGTTGTAGCATATTCGTAGATTCTACAGTCTGTAAAGCAGTAGCATAACCGATGTAAGAAACTTTAAGCAGATAAGAAACTTCTGCTTCACCCGTCATCAGAAAGGTTCCGTCCTCTTTGGTCACACACCCGTTTACAAATACAGAATCACTGGTAAGCAACAGCACATTGCAATACGGCATAGGTTGTTGCTTTTCATCCATCACCATACCACGGATAGCGACCGGATTCTTCCTTATGCTTTTCGATAAAATAATGATATACTCATCTCCTTTTTGTACATAAGTAAGCGGTTTGTTTTCCAGCATCTTCTCTACCGCCTGCGTAATTGTACTTTCGTGAATGGAGGCCGTTACCCGATATGACTGTACATCACTGTATGTAAAAAGAATGCGATAGCCAGACACCTGCTCCAGCTTTTTTAAAGCAGTCGGCAAGGTTTCACCTTTTAAATCAATGCTGATACGGTCTTTTGTCTGCGCCGGCAATACCAGAGTAAAACACATAAAAACCAGCAAAAGATAACTAATTCTTGTTTTCATAACTTCTGTAGATTTATATTCTTCTGCCAGTAATACGAAGAACTCAGAAAATCGGGTACCCAAAACGCATTTTTTTCAAAAAATCAGACACCGACCACTACTTTTCCTTTTTCCATACGTGCCTTTACGCGTTGCATACAATTCAGCAGTTCCAAAATATCCTGCAAAGAATCACTACGTTCAGCCTGAAAGTGCAAACGTTCCTGCATAATCTCTTTGTGAGTAAAAACAATGTCTACATTATACCAGCGGCCTAATTCACGCATAATTTCCACAAGCTCCACATCATCGAAATAAAACTGCCCGTCAATCCATGCCCGATAATCGGTACAATTCTCTACAGATGTCTTACGCAATTGTCCATCTGTATGTTCTCCAGGCCTCAACAGCAACTCATTATGATGCCTGTCGCTTACCTTCACACTTCCTTCCAACAATGTCACCTGTGTATCGTTTCCCGAATAAGCCTTGACATTAAAAGAGGTTCCCAATACTTGAGTTTCCAGGGCATCCGTCTTCACCATAAAAAGGATGTGCTGCGTCTTTAGTCACTTCAAAATAACCTTCTCCTTTCAAATACACCTCACGCCGTTTCACCCCTCAAAACTTTCAGGATATTGAAGAGAACTTTCCGCATTCAGCCAAACCCGGCTACTGTCCGGAAGTACCAGCAGTTTGCTCATTCCTCGTGGAATATGCAGGGTATGCACGCCATTTTTTGTTTCCATCGAAACAACCTGTGCCTCAAGGTCTGCTCTAAATACAGTATATTCTTCAGGAACTGACAGACGCAACAACAAAAACTAAAATGACCGAAGCTGCAACCGAACAGAGCAATACCGGTATAAAGCAATGCGATTTCTCTTTTTCGGCTGCTCAGATGCCTGACACAGACCTTGCCGATGCTTGAAAGATTGCCACTCGGCTTCTACATCGGGAGCCGTAGCATAACGACGTGCCAGTGCTTCACGACTATCCAACAAATCGCGACAGATACGGACACACTCCTCGTCGCTCAGCAAAGCATCCAATTCTTCCTTCGTAAAGTTTTCGGGATGCTTCATTGCGTCCAGCGTACGTACGATTTTATCTTTCCTTTCCATCATCTTATCAGTTTTTCTATCTACTATACGTTTAAGAATCTTTTCCGGGTACTTTCTTGCTGCCGAATTCCTCTCTTAATAACCTTAAAGCTTTCATGATATGCTTCTTGATACCATGAATCGTGATACCGAATTCCTCTGCCACTTCCTGATATTTCTTATTATCAAAATAACACTCCTTCAGAATGGTCTTAGTCGGGTCCTTCAGCTGTTCGATGCATTTTTCAATGCGCTGTACCCGTTCCTCCATTTCGTCGGGAGCAATATCGGCATCCTCTTCAGTCGCAATCCGATAAAAATCGGCATATTGCTCTTCAACCTGTCGGTGCCGCAAATGATCAATGCATCGGTTCCTTGTCTGTACATACAGATAGGCAGTAGCTGTATCAGGCTTCAAATCCTCAAAATGCAACCAAGCTTTCTCGAATACATCGTTGACAATATCCTTGCACACCTCTTCATCCGTAATGAAACGGAAAGCGTAGTAATACAAACGAGCATAATTCTCCTTGTATAGCTGCTCAAAACGAGATGTTTTTGAAAAGGATTTTTGCATAGTGGTTCTGCTTATTATCTTTCTGATTTTGATAAAGTTCTCTGGTGGTATCCCTCAGCAAGAACGAGAGAAAAATTTACGGCAACAAATTCAACAGATTTCAGGTTTAACGTAAAAGCTATCAATCTTTTCAGGTTACGACAAATAAACAAATCCGATAAAACTTATCATCTTACCGGACTTGTTTCTATTTTCTTAATATAAGCCAATGCGGCTCCTATGGCCGTCTGATATTCCGCATTTGCCGGAATGATAAAACGTACATCGTACATCTGTGCAATGGTATCGAAAACCGGACGACACTGGGGCAACTGGGTCAGATTTCCAATCAACACAAAATCACGGATTCCCATTTCCAGCGCTGAAAGTACGGCTGCCTGTCCGATGGACTGCAACACCATGTGCATCAAGCCCAACGCCAAATCTTCGGGAGACACATTGTTATCCAACTTACCCAACAAGGAAGCCGTGGCATCAAGTGGCAATCCGGGCAAAGAAGTCTGGCAAATATCTTGAATCTGCAAGTCCACGTTCTGCAAATTACCCTTTCCAGCCAGTTCTGACACCCACAGAATGTCCTGCGTATGCAATAACAGACGCGACAATCCCATCAGTGTGCCTCCCCCGATACCGATTCCGCCCACATAGCGAATCTTTTCATGTTCCACCTTCACAAAGGAAGTGCCCGTCCCCATACTCACCACCATGAGCCGGTCCAGCCCCGTGGCATACTGGGCACTCAGACCGTTGGCGATAAACTCATCCGTACGGGCCGTAGGCAGACCGTACAAGGGCTGCTGAATGTATGAACTTCCTACTCCGGTCAGCATAACCTGCTCCACCTCCGAAAGCTGGATAGAATGGTCGTATATATATTTTCCGAATGCACCAAACAGTGAAGTGACAGGGTCCTTGGCAGTGACAAACATCGGATTTCTGATTTCACCGTCTTTCACCCCGACAATCTTGGTGGTGCTTCCTCCTACATCAATTCCTATAATCATAATTCTTAAATCAGGTTGTTTTTTACAATAACGGGCACAAGTCTACAAACTTTTTTCGGGATAACAGGCACTTCAACTGCTTTTTTTATAAAAATTAGAAGGTTCACTATATATTCTTCCCAAACTCAAAAAACAACACTTTTTAATTTTATTCAAGGTCTCTACCCCCTCTTCTCAAAGCGAAAAAGTATGTTGAAAAAAACGCAAGTGCGTTTGATGTAAAACGTACTTGCGTTTTATCTTAAATGCACTTGCGTTTCAAGTTAAACGCACTTGCGTTTTAATTCAAACGTACTTGCGTTTTCTCAAGGTAAAAATCCAGCTCTTAAAAAAAGGATAAAATTCCCTAAATACCAGATAAATACCCTTTCAATGCTTCCACATATTCAGCCATAGCCTCCCGCCCTGTTGAGGTCATCCGGCAAACGGTACGAGGCTTCTTGCCCACAAAACTTTTTTCCACCTCGATATAACCGGCTTCGCTCAACTTGTCAAGCTGCACACTGAGATTACCTGCCGTAGCATTGGTCTGCTCTTTCAGGTACACAAAATCAGCCTCGTCCACAGACAAGAGTATCGACATCACAGCCAGACGGAGCTGGGAATGAAGCAACGGATTCAGTTCTTTCAACATACGTTACGGGCCTTTCGATTTAAATAATGGCCGGGCAACACCATCATGACCACAAACGACAATCCAAAATACAGATACCAGTCAATGGTAACAGCCTGATGAAGGGTATAGGCCATCAACATGTAAATGGCAAAACAAAAACCTACCAGCGGTGACCACATCACGACTCGGCTACGGATAATGATTCCCGTAATGGAAACTCCGATGCCGCTATAAAGCAGAGAAAGGGGTAGCATCAAGGAAAAATTGACTCCTCCGTAGTGGAATGCCAGCAAAGACATGATGACTACGGTCAGCACAAACAGGCTGCCTATCACTTTCCAGACCTGCAGAATGGCGCGGTCGGTATACGTAATTACCGAAGGAGTTTCCTTGCGCTGCATACGAAGCATAAAGCCCCAGAACAGAAACATACTGAACCAGCCGATACTCCAACGGGCATCTCCCGTATAGTACACCAATAAAAACAACAGTACTGAAAGCGCCGCAGTAAAATATCCCCAGTAAAGAAACTGGTTTCCACTGCCCACTTCCATATTCTTCCGGGTAGAACGGATCATTTGTGAAATCAGTTCCAGACTTTCTTGTTCTGATAATTTCTTTTCTTCCATAAGGCAATCAGTTTATTTTAGTTTTTCAAAAATAATGTAGTTTATCAAATAAACCAAATTTTCACTTAAATTCGCGAGTCAGACGGTTACGTTCTCCACCAATTGTCTTTTCAACAGACTTTTGGCGAAACTTCTTACCTTGCTGAAAACGATAACTAATACCAACCTGAAACCTTCTTCCTGAAGAAGGGATTGAAATACGGGTATATTGTGAATAATTTTCCAAATGACCGGAATATGAAGCCATTTGGTTAAACAGATTATTCATTCCTAAAGTTATTACCATACGGTCATTCAGCAACCGTTTACGAATTTGAAAATGTACCTGATGCATCGGAGCAACTTCACTATTTCCCGAATAAAGTCTGGAGTTGCCTTCATACCGAAATTCCATCGTTATATCAAAAGGCAGAGAGAAACTGGAAAGTGCATTTCCAAAAAATAAGTAATGTGATCGCATTTTCGAATCCCGGTAAGTGCGTATATCTTGACGTACTCCTATAAGATTAAGTGAAAGTCTCCACCAATAAAAAGGCTGAAAAGGAGTACTGAGCGCAACGAACCAATGATTTTCACGATAATGATTCTCATAAGTAATGTAAGATATTTCCGGATTGGCAGCATCTTGTTTTGAAAATTCCCGTATCAAGTCAGTATGCAAGTTTCCACCCATAGTGAGAGTATAACGATAATCATATATTAACGTCATATTAAACCTATGAATATAAGTAGGCCTTAATTGAGGATTTCCTACCTGATAAGCATATTCTGAAAGTTGAATCGGATTCGGACTTAGTGCTGCAAAGTGTGGACGTTCGATGTAACGAGCGTATTCTCCTGCCAGCATCCAAGTTTGCAAACGGTTCAATGAATAGGTCATTTGAACGGATGGAAACCAGTCAAGTTTTTTAGTGACTACATGACTCGTAAGATTATCAGTCCGCACATGCTCTGCACGTAAACCAGCCTTTATAGACAAACGTTTCCATTGATGAGAATAAGTAAAATAGCCTGCATAAATTTGCTCCTTATATTTTAATCCATGCTGGTATCCGTCTACCAAAGTCCAGTATTCATATTTATTTGCCCCTTCATAAGTCGAATAGTCGTCAATAGAAGAATGCGTATATTTTACACCAGCCAGAAAACGGCTCTGCGAATCAATGTTCTGGGTCCATACCAAATTAGCCGTTCCAATACTATACCATTTATCTGTCAGCTGACGATACAAGGTATCAGTAGAAAAGACCTCGCCTATTTGTTGAAGATGCGTGTATTGCCTGTCATCCGTATTTCGTCGGGTGTAGTCAGAGAAAAACTTTATTTCAGAACCTGCGTCATCTATCCGACGAAGATAGCTCAGGCTTCCAGTAGCAATCTGTCCTTGCTTCTTTTGCTTATATTGTTCTATACTATGAGACTGGATACCGGACGAAGCCATATCGGTTTCACCAAATGTCCGGTCGAATACAGATTGTACCAATGCTTCGCCTTCAATTCCAAGCGTATTAATCGAATCAGGCGACCATATGATACCTGTGCGAAGAATATGATTGGAATTTCTCTGATGAAAATCGGACACCGCACTGAAAGCAGCTCCGTTGTTGAAGAATATTCTCGGCTAACTTTAGTCACCCCCTCTAACTGAGGTTGATAATCGGCCGAAAGAGAGCCATACCAGTCTAAATGACTGCAATGATACTTCCATCCTATATGGGGTTGATATTGCTGATAATTTTTACCGACCTGGGTCGTGACAGCAGTAGAAAATTCAGTTCCTTTATTTCGGTTCCGCTTCATCCAAATCTGTATGATACCTCCCTTCATGTTGGCATCATGATCTGCTCCAGCCACCGGATAAACCTCAATACGTGCTATATCTTCAGATTTAAGAGATTGCAGGTAGTTTGTAAATAATTCTCCCTCCAGTCTGATTTCACGTCCATCAATAAAGACACGAGTACCTGAACTTCCATTGATAGATATTTTTCCCTGCGAAAGCCATATTCCTGGAGCTTGTCGTAACAAATCTTCCCCATTTTTACCTTTTTCAGCCGGGGAAACCTGTATCGTATAATGGTTATTCTGATGGCGGATGTATTGTGGACGCACAGTAATTTCATCCAATGTCTGCATCGGTATCATCTCTGGGAGCGTATCGTGAATGCTTTGTTGTGCTCTCGATACAGATACGATAAAGAATAAAACAACTGCTAAAAACAAGGTTTTCATAATTCTTCATCTTTAGGATAATATAGTTTTAAACAACATGGTTCATGACTGTCTGTCTGATAATTCTTTCGGGCAAATCCCTCAATAGGAATGCCACGTTCATCCGTATCCAGTTTCCAGTTACCATTTTCGTCATGAAAAACAGAGATAACATATTCCTTCGCTCCAGTGCCTTTCAATGTAACTTCTACGGTATGCCCCGTTATCTTTGCGAAACTATAAATTGGTTCTGAATTCTCATTTATTTGCGCCATAACCAAAATATTACCTCTTTTATTTCGGATCTTTTTCACTTCAACGGTTATATTTCCGTCAACTTCCAATGCTGATACGCAAGTGGCAAAACTTGCCAATAAACAAAAACCTAACAAACGTCTCATCTTTTTTCCTCCTTATTAGTGTAATACCATGAAATAATTTCTATTGAAAGACTAAGCCCCCATCCAAAGGCAACCCAACCTACCCACCAGCAATTTGGAGAGGTTACATAATTCAATAATACCAGAAAAAGATTCATTACCACATATTGCATTATCCTAAACTTTAAATATGAGGGAAGCCGACGAGCAATTCGTTCCAATTTTCTTACAGTTTCCATGATTCCTATTTTTAATTAGACAAAGTGGTTTATAAAATAAACCATAAAGCGAAAAATAAAGGCAAGGAGGCGCGCTTCTCTCTTGCTTTAATGCAAATATAAATAAGTTTATTTTATAAACCAAATAAAACGGCAGGAAAATAACAGAAAAAAAGCCGTTCCAATCTTTACGACTGAAACGGCTTATATAGAATAAAAAGATGTACTTACTTATTTCTGCAAGTCATTCTCGTTCACCAGTAACTTACCCTGATATTCTCCGGTCAATGTGCGCAGGAAGGATACCATCTGTGCGACTTCCTGTTTTGACAAATCGACGCCTACCTCGTACTTGGCCATGGCTATCACGGCATCTTCCAGCGTAGCCTGTGTTCCATCATGGAAATAAGGTGCAGTCAATGCCACATTACGCAATCCGGGCACTTTAAAGCGATGACGGTCTCTTTCGTCTTTTGTTTCCTTGAAACGGCCATTGTCTTCTATGGTCAGTTCCGTACCACGGTCGGCAAAGTAATCATGCTTGATGCCGAGCAGTTCGTACGACTGTCCACCCATGTTCTCACCTACATGGCAAGTAGCACAGTTGTATTTCTTGAACAAATCATATCCGGCCAGTTCTTCAGCTGTCAGGGCTGCATTATCCCCTTTCAGGTACTTATCGAAACGTGAGTTCGGTGTAAGCAAGGTTCTTTCAAACTCCTGAATGGCATCTGTAATGTTTGCCTGATTGAAACCGTCGGGATACACTTCCTTGAACGCCTTGCTGAAAGCTGCATCCGCATTCAATTTCTCGCAAATCTCATCAAACGACTTACAAGCCATTTCTACCGGATTCAAAGGAGGACCGGCTGCCTGATCAGCCAACGTAGCAGCACGTCCGTCCCAGAACTGCACGAAATTATAATGTGCGTTATATACAGAAGGAGCATTTACTCCACCAAACTGACCTCCTACTCCTTCAGAGAACTGCTTGTTGTCTACTCCACCGGTATTCAACCCGTGGCAAGAGGAACAAGATACGGTATTATCGGCCGACAGACGTACGTCGTGAAACAGCAGATTTCCTAAAATCACTTTCCGCATATCTACCGGTACAGAGTCCTGAACCGGACGAATGGTCTCATTGCTCCACTGTGCATGAGCCAGCTGGTTCGGATAGAAGGCTGCACGCTGTGACTTCACCCACGAAAGTGCCATCTGCTTTTCCGTATCATTCAACGAAGCCCCCCAATGCACCAGATAATATTTGGCCATAGGCATGGTGCCGTCTAATATCACCTTCTCTACTTTTGCCAAATCTACCTCGCTGACTTTCTCTCCTTTTTTCAAGGCTTCTAACATCGGAGTCATGTCGAAAGAGCGGTAGGCCAGACGAGCATCTTCCTTGACCAGTTTTCCGGCAACCGGCAGACTGGCATAAAACGGCAATTCCGGATTTGCAGTATGACAGGCCATACATCCGCTGCTCGCAATGATTTCTTCCATCTGAGCACTGCTTTCCAAACTGGCTGAAGGAGGACGGTTCACCACCCGATAGGTTGCGGCCAATACCGCAGCTACCACCAGCACTGAAAAATGATTTTTGTTCTTTTCTTCATAAGAAACTGATTAGATTTTAATAACTCAATAAATATCTCACACGTTAAAATGCTAAGAACGGTTGTATAAATGTACGCTTTGCTGTGCGGCAGGAAGGTAATTCACTCCATACCAGCACATCTGTAGCGAAAGGAAAGACACAATCAGTATCCAATACAACGTACGCGGAGTATTCCTGCGGAACAAGCGCAGATGTACGTACAGCAAATAACCTGTCCACGTAACTGCTGCCCAGGTTTCTTTCGGGTCCCAACTCCAATAATGTCCCCAGGCTGCTTTTGCCCAGATTGCTCCGGTCAGCATACCGACTGTCAGAAAAGCCAATCCTGCATAAACTAACTTGTCGGCGGCTTCAAGGTAATTCTCCCGATGCTTGTAAAGTCCCATACAGGCCAAGATGAACGCACAGCCTAACACCGAATAGGAAAACATATACACCGTGACATGAGGAACAAACCACGGGCTTTGCAAGGCAGGCATGAGGGACTGGTCATGAATTTCCGGTTTCAGAATATTGATAATCGCAAATACCGCACCTACTACAGTGGAAAAAGACAATATCCAGGGATACTTCCAACGAAGATAAGTCAGCAAGCCGGATATACCCATAAAGAACGAATACCACAATCTGGTCTCGCCCATGGTACGCAAAGGAGGACGCTGAAGGCTCAGCCAGAATCCGGTAATAAAGGCGGCAAACACCAGTATACCCGACAAGGTCAACCCAATAGCCCATCGGCTCCGCTCTTTAGAGAACAAGGCAAAAACCGCTCCGGCTCCCCATAAAACGATGGCAGGCAGGGCAAACAAATAAAAATTATCCCACGTAATCATTCAAGAATAGTGTTAGTTATATATAAAGTCAGTCAACAAGTTCACTTACAGATTTACTCATCTGCTTGTCTGGCCCTGCTAAAAAGAGCAGTAACCCTCCGCACAGCATCATCACAATGCCCAACAGCATGACGTATTTCAGCGGCTCACGCACAATCTGCACTACGCAGTATTCCGGTTCGGCTGAATGCACATCATAGGAAGTCAGGTAATAATCTTCTGCCCAGCTTGCCGAATAGGGCTGGTTTACTTCCAGATGTATGGGTTTTCCGTCCATTGACACTTCGGCAAAGAAGCGGCGTGGGGTACCATTGGAATAATGCTCTACAGTAAAGTTTGTCAGCTGCAACGGTTTCTCCAGGTATACCACATTTCCCTCGGAGGTATAAGCTTCATTGTTCGGATTAGCCCGAAATACCGGAATGCGTAAGGTCTGTTCCTCTGCACTTCCCATAAATCCAGCAAAGAGTGCCAGCCACAATCCGGCATGATTCAGCATAAAACGCCACCGATTACGTCCCGGCGTGAAAAAACGTCTTACAGTAATCATTCCCAAATGAGTCAGCAACCCGAATAATCCGGTAACAAAAATCCAGGAAGACATAAAATTATAGCAACCCAAAACGAGAAAATAGACCCGACTTCTCTGTAGCCTCTTGCGCAGATAGTTGGGGAAACAAACCTATCACCAGACAACCGGCCAAAAACCAGCCTAATGTCCAGCAAGTACATTGCGGGGAAAGCCACAGACGGACAGCTTCCGAATGACGCTTCTCCTTATAGCCATATCCTATCAATGCAATCCACAGTAAGGCTAAAATGGCATCTAATGGAAAGGCAAAAAAGGCAAACGGAAAATTGCCAAAAATACATTGGGCTGCCAACTGACAGCAGCAATAATAAAATGAATAGCAAGTTAGTCTTTAAGTTCATTCATCAGTCGTTGGTGAAATATGTGCAAAGATAGGGACTTTATTTAATACTGCAACAAAATTGTAAAGATAACAAATCTTTTTCCCAGTCAAAATCCGGAAAAAAAGATTTGTTATCTTCCCTTTTTTAATGCTCCCGACGCATTCTGTGGCCATATACAGTGATAACCACAAAACAAACGAGCGGAAGTACAAACGACAGATTTACTGCAGGCATCCCCCAACAAGGTCTTGCAATCAATGATAGCGGCCTGCAAA
>ENA-OQDC01000441-OQDC01000441.1-human-gut-metagenome-genome-assembly--contig:-NODE-441-length-29641-cov-6.308294_pt1 | contig 29641 bp, 44 predicted proteins | sample MGYA00242770_ERZ504601 | MGnify/ENA primary metagenome ERZ504601 (study PRJEB26092, sample SAMD00036305) | human gut metagenome | host: Homo sapiens | study: EMG produced TPA metagenomics assembly of...
GATGGAAATCTTTTCCAAGCTAAACCAACAAGGTAAAACAATTATAATCGTAACACATGATCCCAATATTGCAGCAAAATGTAATAGGATCATTAAGATAGTAGACGGAAAAATACAAGGATGAAATAATTGCAAAACGAGTTCTTTCTATATATAATATTGGCGGATAAATTTTTGTGTTTATATTCCTAAGTATATTCTTAACAGTCCAAGTATCAGCAAGTGGACAGGATAAAATAAATAATTGATCAGCTTATTCTGTTTTCCACGTTCTCCGTTATACGTAAGTACCAATCCAAATCCAAGAAGTGCCCATGGTTCTTTATACATGGATAAGAAATTAAATGGAATTGCAATAAGTTCTCTTCCATGGAAAATATAATAAAAATATCCAATTAAAATTGCATGATAATCATAGTCAAGGCTGAGAATGGCAGCAATCAGGCACATGACCGCCAGGATCACAAATGACAAGAGAAACCATAATATCTTAGGAAACTTCTCCATTTTCGTTTTTTAACACGTCGATCATCCAAATTGTAACAAGCATAAGTGCTAACGTAAACATAATGTTATTCCAGTTTGGTTCAAAAAATTGCTTTGTTGTAAACAGATCAAAAGGAACTTCTGAAATTACCCCGAATATTAATAAAGTTGCAAGGTATTTAGCCCTGCTTCTTGTTTTAAAAAAACCTTCTACAAGTAAAAATGCAAAGATTGGAAATGCAATTCTCCCGATAATGTCAAATATGTCACTAACTGTATTCAATCGGCCACCATTTAAATTTGGATAGATCAATGCCTTATTTGTGTGATCGATCAGCATTGACAAAAATGCAATGTATTTTAAGTGTGCTCCTGATAATACTTTAATTTTAGTTTTTATGGCTCCTACCTCCGATCTCTGTTGCTAGATATTCTTTTTTTGATCATCAAAATGTTTAATACAATCCTCATTTTGTTTACACAAGGATCACATTTGTGGATTTTTGCAACTGTGAGGCAGTTTCTTGTGGAAAATCTGTATCTGAGATCAGATAATCTATATCACTCCAAGAAGCATATTGCTGGAAAGAAGAATATTTTGCCTTTCTGCTGTCGGATAATACGATACTTGTCTGCGAACATGATATTGCACATGATTTAATCTGACCATCTGCAAATGCATTCGTTGCCGGTCCATGATGATGTTCGAATCCTGCTGATCCTAGAAAAGCAATATCAACTCTTAAAGTCTTTAAAAGTTCAATGACCTGTACACCAACACTTGCCATAACTTCAGAATCACACTCCCCACCAAGAAAGATTAAATGATTTTTACTGTCGATGAGAGTGGTTAATACAGGAATTGAATTTGTGATGATCGTATAACCAGATAAATTTTTTAATTGTAAAGCAAGACTTAAAGTAGTACTTCCAGTATCAAGAAAGATAAATCCGTGATCTGGAATAAATGATAAAGCTTTTTGCACAATTCTTTTCTTCGCATCATGTTCATCTAATAAACGTGAATCAATAGGAAGTGTTGTGAAATCGTTCATAGCGATCGCACCACCAAATCCTTTTTTGATAGAACCATTTTCACTCAATGTATTTAAATCTCTTCGGATCGTTTCTCTGGAAACAGAAAAATAATCTGCAAGTTCAGTTGCTTTCATAGAACCATTATTATTCAATAATTCTATAATCTGTGACTGCCTGTCATGGGCATTTAAACGAGCCATTTTCCATACCTCCTTCATAATATATATGTATTTTACCACATTTTATAAGTGAATAACAGTGACAAATTGTAAAAATGCAAATTTAACAGCAATAAAATGTGTAAAAAACAAATGACATAACTCATAAATAGGAAAGATGCACAAAAATAGCCAATATAATTTGTAAAAAACAACTAAAATGTGTAAAATAACAAAATAAAGGTTGCAAGTTGCCACAAACAGTGCTAATATAAAGCCATCGAAAGGAACAACAAAACAACGTAACATAAAAGGTTTTATTTAGGAGGAAAGAAACATGAAATTACAGTTAGCGTTAGACGATATCACATTAGACGAGGCAGTAGTATTATTAGATAAGGTTCATCCTTATGTAGACATCATAGAAGTAGGATCACCATTTATTATCGAAGAAGGAATGAGACCAGTTAGAATCTTCAAAGAAAAATATCCAGATTGCGAAATTTTAGCTGATACAAAGATTATGGATGCTGGAGAATACGAAGCAGAAGAAACATTTAAAGCAGGAGCTGATTATTGTACAGTACTTGGTGTGACAGATACATTAACAATCGAAGGATGTGTAAAAGCAGCGAAGAAATATGGAAAACAGACAATGGTTGATATGATCTGTGTCGAAGATGTACCAAAACGTGTCAAAGAAATCGAAGCAGTCGGAGTTGATTTTATCGGAGTTCACGTAGGGGTTGACCAGCAGGCAGTTGGAATCACACCACTTGAGAAATTAGCAGAAATGAAACAGTGTGTAGAACATTCTATCGTATCTGTAGCTGGTGGAATCAATGAAAAGACATTAGAAGACTACAAGAAATTAGATCCAGAAGTAATCATCGTAGGTGGTGGAATCAACCATGCAGAAGATCCGGTAGCAGCTGCAAAAGCAATTTATGATATTATTAATAAATAGTCAGGAGGATAAAGAAATGGAAGCAAAAACACTTCAGATTATTACAAACGAATTATACAAATATGGTAAACTGATTAAAGAAGAAGAAATCAAAGAAGTTGTAGATCTTTGTCAGAAAGCAAATCGTATCTTTATCGCAGGTGCCGGACGTTCAGGATTTGCAGCAAGAGGATTTGCAAACCGAATGATGCACCTTGGATTTACAGTTTATTTTGTAGGAGAAACAACAACACCATCCATTCAGGCAGGAGATCTTCTGATCGTAGGATCAGGATCAGGAAAAACAGCAAGTCTTGTCTCTGATTGTGAAAAAGCAAAAGCACAGGGAGCAACGGTTGCAACACTTACGATCTGTCCCGAAGCAGCGATCGGAGAGATGGCAGACGCAATTGTTACAATTCCAGGAGCAACACAGAAAAATGCAGAACATACAAGCGATGTAGTGACAGAACAGCCGGGAGGAAATTTATTTGAGCAGTTAAGCTGGCTCATTTACGACAGCATTGTGATGGATTTAATGCCAATTCTTGGAGAAACAGAAGAAACAATGTTCAAACGCCATGCAAACATGGAGTAAGTTGAAAGGAGAAAATATATGAAAAAGGCACAGGCAAAGATTCAAAAATTTGGTTCGCTGTTAAGCGCAATGGTTATGCCAAATATCGGTGTATTCATTGGATGGGGTCTTTTAACAGCACTGTTTATCGATACAGGATGGGCGCCAAATGCATATTTAAATAAACTGGTATCACCAATCTTAACATATTTACTGCCTTGTCTGATCGGTTATACCGCAGGATCTAATATTTATGGACGACGTGGAGGAGTTATCGGTGCATTTGCAACGATGGGAGCAGTTGTAGGAGCAGACGTTACAATGCTTGTTGCAGGTATGATCTTAGGACCAGTTGCAGCAGTATGTATCCGTGCATTTGACAAAGCTGTTGAAGGAAAAGTCAAACCAGGACTTGAGATGTTGGTTGATAACTTTTCACTTGGTATTATCGGATTTGTAATTTGTATCATCGGTTATGTTGGTGTAGCACCAATCATGACAGCGATTCAGACAGTACTGACAGGTGGAGTTCAGTATTTGACTGATCACAACATGCTACCATTAACAGAATTATTTGTACAGCCAGCAGAAATTTTATTCTTAAATAATGCAATCAACCATGGTATCATGACACCACTTGGATTACAGCAGGCTGCAGAAGCAGGAAAATCTGTCTTATTCTTGGTAGAAGCAAGTGGAGCTGCATGGGTAGGATTAAGTTTAGCATTTGCAATCTTTGGAAACAAATCAGCAAAGAAATCAGCACCAGGAGCTGTGATCATCATGTTCTTCGGTGGTATCGCTGAAGTATGTTTTCCATACTGCCTGACAATGCCATTAACGATCATTGGACCAATTCTTGGAAATATGTTCTCGTTATTTGTGTTGACAAACTTTGGTGGTGGAGTTGTTGGACCAGTATCACCAGGATCAGTTATTTCCTATTACATGATGACTCCAAAAGCATGTATGTTAGTGAATACGATTGCATACTTTGGATCATTGGCAATTTCATTTGCAGGAGCAGCTATCGTATTAAAAGCATTTAAACATGATGAGGAAGAAGAAACACCAACACTGACTGCAACAGCAGATGCTAAGATTCAGAAATTAAATAAAGTGATCTTTGCTTGTGATGCAGGAATGGGATCTTCTGCAATGGGAGTTACGATCCTTAAGAAAAAATTAGAAGAAATCGGATTAAAACCAGATATTAAACACGTGGCAGTTGCAGACATTCCGAAAGATGCAGATGTAGTCGTAACAAATGTAAATTTGGAAGAGCGTGCAAAGATGTCAGTGGAAGGAACGAATATTCCAATTCTTACATTAAGTAACTTTATGGATCAGTCAGAATATGAAAGAATCATTATAGAGATTCAGAGAATGTTAGGGCATGATGTGCCAGATGTATTTTGTGAAGATAACATTGTATTAAATGCAAAATACACAAACAAAGAAGAAGCAATCAAAGCTTGTGCTGATATTTTTATCAAAGGTGGATATACAGATGAAAGTTACAAGGCGGATATGTTACAGAGAGATAAAGAAGCGTCTGTTTATCTTGGAAATGGAGTAGCGCTTCCACATGGACTTGCAAGTTCGAAAGAAACGATCAAAAACTCAGGAATCTGTTTTGTACAGGTACCAGAAGGAGTAGATTTTGGTGGAGAAAAAGCATACATTCTTGTAGGAGTTGCAGGAAAAGGAGAAGAACATGTAGAACTTCTTGGAAAGATCGGACAGACTTTAATGGACGAAGGTGTAATTGAAAAATTAAAGAATGCAACATCAAAAGAAGAAGTTATCAAATTATTGAATTTATAAACAATAATGCGGCATGCGGATATTAAAAAGTATGCCGCAATTCAAAGAAAGGTGGAATATACACATGAAAACAGCAGTACATTTTGGAGCAGGAAAGATTGGTCGTGGATTTATCGCAGATTTATTACATGACAGCGGATATAAAATTGTTTTTGCAGACGTTGTACAGCCATTAGTTGACCTTGTGAATGAAACACATGAATACAGTCTGTTTTTGATCGATCATGATTATGAAGAAAAAGTTATCGATCAGGTGGAGGCATATTCCACCATCACACAGGAAGATAAAGTCATAAAAGAGATTGCAAAAGCAGAAGTCTTAACAACATCTGTTATGGCAACAAACCTTCCAAAAGTAGCACCAACGATTACAAAAGGTTTAAAAGCAAGAGTGGAAGCTAGTAATGACAAGAAATTAGTTGTTATGGCATGTGAAAATGCGATCATGGGAACTGACATTCTTAAGAAAGCAATGATTGAAACAGGAATCATGACAGAAGAAGAAATGGACAAAGTCGCAGTATTCCCTAACACAGCAGTTGACCGTATGGTATTTGATGGGCATCATCATGGAAAAGATGGAATTGAAGTTGGAGATGCATTTGAACTTCCGGTTGAGAAAAACAAGTTGGAAGATCCAGAATCAGAACCAGTTAAAGGTGCAGAATATGTTGATGATCTGGCAAAGTTCTTACAGAGAAAGATTTATATGGTAAACTGTGCACATGCAGTTACAAGCTATTTTGGATTTGTAAAAGGATACAGTACAGTACAAGAAGGATTAGCAGATACTCAGGTGCTTGAGGATGTTAAGAAAACAGTTATGGAATCAGCATCAGCACTTGAAAAAATTTATGGATTTGCACATGAAGATCTGGTAGAATATATGAATTCAATGATCATTAAGAGATTTACAACGCCAGGAGTATCTGATCCGATCGCACGAGTGGCAAGAGAACCAATCAGAAAGATCTCTGCAAATGACCGTATCATGGGACCTGCGATCCAGTGTGAAGAATTAGGGTTAGACAACAGTTACCTATTAAAAGGAGCAGCTTGCGCAATGTTTTATAAGAACGAAGAAGATGCACAGGCAGTAGAACTGCAAAACTATATCAAAGAGAATGGTCCGGAAGCAGCAGTTGTCAAATATATTGGATTAAAACCAGAAGATCGAATGACGAAAGTAATCGTGGAAGAGTATAACAAGCTGGTTTAGAAAAGACGATCAAAACAAAATAAAAATTGCAAAACGAGTTCTTTCTATATATAATAAGGAAAGAACTCGTTTTCATTTATGCAAAAAAACATAAAAAACAAGATTATCTTGTGCCCAAAACGGTAATACTCATACAGAAAACACTACATTTTGTATTTTATCAAAAACATGCAAAAAAAATCGAAAAACCCCTTGCATTAATTTGAAACATCATATATAATAGCAAATGTTGTGACCTTGATAGCGTTGAAGCGTGAGGTTGCTGTAGAGGCAAAAGCCTTTGCAGGTTTTCCGTGGAGCGAATGTCAAGTTGTTAAAACTGGCGACAAGTCACTGTACGAATATACAATCTATTGAACACCGGTGTAGTCCGGAATAGAGACGCAGTGTGTAGATTTCACGATACACACGGAGGAGTGTACAGTCACCACTTGTCGTGCTACAAAAACATTTATAGTACGAAAAGGAGGCGGCTTTTTTTATGGCAGCAAGTCAGGTAATGAGAATTACATTAAAAGCATACGATCATCAGTTAATCGATGCAAGCGCAAAAAGCATTATTGAAACAGTTAAAAAGACAGGATCTAAGGTGAGTGGACCAGTTCCAATGCCAACTAAGAAAGAGATCATCACAATTCTTAGAGCGACTCACAAATATAAAGATTCCAGAGAACAGTTCGAACAGAGAACTCATAAGAGACTGATTGATATCATCACACCATCACAGAAAACAGTTGATGCATTATCTAAATTAGAAGTACCAGCTGGTGTGTACATCGATATCAAGATGAAAAACAAATAGGTAATCCCTACAGGGTTATGAGTAAATGAGGTATCCCCTTAAGCTTGTAGCGTCTAGGATGATTACAACGTTAAGCGTTATAATCCGCTGTAGATTAAATAGGAGGAACAATCAAAATGAAAAAAGCGATTTTAACAACAAAAGTTGGAATGACTCAGATTTTCAACGAAGATGGAGTTTTAACTCCAGTTACTGTATTACAGGCAGGACCTTGTGTTGTTACTCAGGTAAAGACAGAAGAGAATGACGGATACAGCGCAGTTCAGGTTGGTTTTGTTGACAAGAAAGAAAAAGGAATCAACAAACCACAGAAAGGACACTTCGATAAAGCAGGAGTTGCACCAAAAAGATTCGTAAGAGAATTCAGATTTGAGAATGCTGAAGAATACACAGTAGGTCAGGAAATCAAAGCTGACATCTTCGCAGCAGGAGACAAAATCGATGCAACTGCTACATCAAAAGGTAAAGGATATGCTGGTGGTATCAAACGTCACGGTTTGAAATCAGGTCCATCTGCCCATGGTTCTAAATATCATCGTCATGCAGGTTCTAATGGTATGGCTTCTGATCCTAGCAAAGTATTCAAAGGAAAGAAAATGCCAGGACAAATGGGAGCAGAAAGAGTTACTATTCAGAATCTTGAAATCGTAAAAGTTGACGCTGATCAGAACATTATTTTAGTAAAAGGTGCTGTACCAGGACCTAAAAAATCTTTAGTAATGTTAAAAGAATCAGTAAAGGCATAGGTCTTTAAAAGAAAGGAGGACTATATAAGATGGCAACAGTATCTGTATTAAATATGGAAGGCAAGAAGTAGAAAATAAGATAAACGACAACATCTTGCTGTGAGATAAATGAACATTTAGTACATCTGGCAGTAGTAAGCCAGTTAGCAAATAACCGTCAGGGAACACAGAAAGCGAAAACACGTTCTGAAGTTTCTGGTGGTGGAAGAAAACCATGGAGACAGAAAGGAACAGGTCACGCAAGACAGGGATCTATCCGTGCTCCACAGTGGAAAGGCGGAGGAGTTGTATTTGCTCCAACACCAAGAGAGTACACAAAGAAATTAAACAAGAAAGAAAGACGTATTGCTTTAAAATCTGCTTTAACATCTAGAGTACAGGCAGACAAATTCGTAGTAATCGACGAATTCAAATTCGACGAGATCAAAACTAAGAACGTAAAAGCAATGCTTGACAGCGTTGGTGCTAAGAAAGCATTAGTGGTTATGGGATCTAAAAACGATAACTTAGTATTATCTGCAAGAAACCTTCCAGGAGTTAAAACTGCTTTAACAAGCACAATCAATGTATATGACATTTTAAAATATGACACTGTAGTTGTTTCTAAGGAAGCAGTTGCAAATATCGAGGAGGTATATGCATAATGGCAGATATTAAATATTATGACGTTATCTTAAAGCCAGTTGTAACAGAAAAAAGTATGAACGCAATGGCTGAAAAGAAATATACTTTTTTAGTTCATCCATCTGCTACTAAGAATCAGATTAAAGAAGCAGTGGAAAAAATGTTCGAAGGAACAAAAGTAGCAAAAGTCAACACAATGAACAATGATGGAAAAACAAAGAGACGTGGAATGACTTTTGGAAAAACTGCAAAGACAAAGAAAGCTATCGTACAGCTTACTGAAGAAAGTGCAGATATCGAAATCTTCGAAGGACTATAGGCATTGAACACTTAGTGAATGCGAAGCATGAACTTAGTGAGAAAGCCGTTACCGAGACTCAATGAAGCCGAGCGAAAGCGAAAGCTGAATGCTTAGTCGAGTGTAACTACCTTATAAGATAGACATGAAACTATACGCAACAAAAGCGTGATATTAAATCAGATTTGAAAGGAGACTGACATGGGAATTAAATCATATAACCCATATACACCTTCTAGAAGACATATGACTGGACTTGATTTTGATGTTATTACAAAATCTACACCAGAAAAATCTCTGGTAGTTTCTTTAAAGAAGAACGCTGGTCGTAACAATCAGGGTAAAATTACTGTAAGACACCGCGGAGGTGGATCTAGAAGAAAATACAGACTTATTGACTTTAAGAGAAATGATAAAGATGGTATTCCAGCAACAGTTGCTGCAATCGAATACGATCCAAACAGAACAGCTAACATCGCTCTGTTAGTTTATGCAGACGGTGAAAAAAGATATATTATCGCTCCAAACAAATTAGCAGTTGGAACAACTGTTATGAATGGACCAGAAGCTGAAATCAAAGTAGGAAACTGCCTTCCATTGGCAAATATTCCGGTTGGTACAGAAATCCATAACATCGAGATGCATCCTGGAAAAGGTGGACAGTTAGTTCGTTCCGCAGGAAACTCAGCACAGTTAATGGCTAAAGAAGGAAAATATGCAACACTTCGTTTACCATCTGGCGAGATGAGAATGGTGCCTGTAGTATGCCGCGCTACTATTGGTCAGGTTGGAAACATCGAACATGATCTTGTGAACATTGGTAAAGCTGGACGTAAACGTAACATGGGAATCCGTCCTACAGTCCGTGGTTCTGTTATGAACCCTAATGACCATCCACACGGTGGTGGTGAAGGTAAGACTGGAATCGGTAGACCAGGACCATGCACACCATGGGGTAAACCAGCACTTGGATTGAAGACACGTAAGAAAAACAAACAATCTAACAAGATGATCGTAAGAAGAAGAGATGGTAAAACTGTTAAATAGTACAAGGAGGTAACTTATGGCTCGTTCACTTAAAAAAGGACCATTTGCAGATAAGAGTTTACTGAACAAAGTAGACGCTATGAACGAAGCAGGAGACAAGAGTGTTATTAAAACATGGTCTCGTCGTTCTACAATCTTCCCATCATTCGTAGGACACACAATCGCTGTTCATGATGGAAGAAAACATGTACCGGTATACGTTACAGAAGATATGGTTGGACACAAACTTGGAGAGTTTGTAGCAACAAGAACTTTCCGTGGACATAAGAAAACGGAAAAGAAAACCGGAATGAATTAATTAATTTTGGAAGGAGGTTCCATATAAATGGCAAAGAAATATAGCAGATCTCAGTACAAAAAAGAGAGAAATGCAAATAAAGATACTAGACCAAAAGCTACATTAAGAAACGCTAGAGTTTCTACAACAAAAGCAGCTTTTGTATTAGATGCGATCAGAGGAAAAGACGTAGAAACAGCACTTGGAATTTTACTTTACAATCCAAGATATGCTTCATCATTAATTGAAAAGTTATTAAAATCTGCAATCGCTAACGCAGAAAACAATAACGGAATGGACCCAGCAAACCTTTACGTTGCAGAATGTTATGCAAATAAAGGACCTACAATGAAGAGAATTAAACCTAGAGCACAGGGTAGAGCTTACAGAATCGAACATAGAATGAGCCACATTACAGTAGTGCTTGATGAAAGATAGATAGAAGGAGGCAAACATGGGACAGAAAGTTAATCCTCATGGTCTGAGAGTCGGAATTATTAAAGATTGGGATTCTAGATGGTATGCAGAAGACGCTTTTGCAGACAACCTTGTAGAAGACGACAAAATCAGAAAATATGTAAAGAAAAGATTATACAATGCTGGAATTTCTAAGATTGAAATCGAAAGAGCTTCCGACAGAGTAAAATTAATCGTATATACAGCAAAACCTGGAGTAGTAATCGGTAAAGGTGGATCTTCCATCGAAGAACTGAAAAAAGATCTTCAGAAAATGACAGACAAAAAATTACTGATCGATGTTAAAGAAGTAAAAAGACCAGACAAAGATGCTCAGTTAGTTGCAGAGAATATTGCACAGCAGCTTGAAAATCGTATTTCTTTCAGACGTGCAATGAAATCTTGCATGCAGCGTACAATGAGAGCTGGAGCTCTTGGAATCAAAACATCTGTATCCGGACGTTTAGGTGGAGCAGATATGGCACGAACAGAATTCTACAGCGAGGGAACAATTCCTCTACAGACACTTCGTGCTAACATTGATTATGGATTTGCAGAAGCAGATACAACATATGGTAAAGTCGGAGTTAAAACATGGATTTACCATGGTGAAGTACTTCCATCAAAAAAGGAAGGGGGAAATAAATAATGTTAATGCCAAAAAGAGTAAAACGTCGTAAACAGTTCCGTGGAAGCATGCGCGGAAAAGCATTACGCGGTAATAAGATCACTTACGGTGAGTATGGTATCGTAGCAACTGAGCCAGCATGGATCACAGCAAACCAGATCGAAGCAGCCCGTGTAGCTATGACTCGTTACATCAAACGTGGTGGTAAAGTTTGGATTAAAATTTTCCCTGACAAACCAGTAACAGCTCAGCCAGCTGAAACTCGAATGGGTAAAGGTAAAGGTAACTTAGAATATTGGGTAGCAGTTGTTAAACCAGGACGTGTAATGTTCGAAATTTCTGGTGTAAGCGAAGAAATTGCAAAAGAAGCATTACGTCTTGCAGTACACAAATTACCAATTAAGTGTAAGATTGTTTCTCGTGAAGCTTTAGAAGGCGGTGACAACAGTGAAAACTAGAGATTTTGTAAAAGAATTAAATAATAAGTCAGTAGACGAATTAAATAATGAGCTAGTAGCTGCGAAAAAGGAATTATTCAACTTAAGATTCCAGAATGCAACAAACCAACTTGAGAATACAAGCAGAATTAAAGAAGTTAGAAGAAATATTGCACGTATTCAGGGTGCAATTACAGCAAAAGCAAACGCTTAGTAATCATTTCGAAAGGAGGAATTTGTTGTGGAAAGAAATTTAAGAAAAACCCGTGTAGGGAAAGTCGTTAGTGATAAAATGGATAAAACAATCGTAGTTGCAATCGAAGACAACGTAAAACATCCTTTATATAAAAAGATCGTTAAAAGAACTTACAAATTAAAAGCTCATGACGAAAATAACGAATGTAACATTGGAGATAGAGTAAAGGTTATGGAGACAAGACCTCTTTCAAAAGATAAGAGATGGAGACTTGTTGAAATTATCGAAAGAGCAAAATAATTTTGCTTGGTTGGAAAGGAGAATAAAGGCATGATTCAGCAGGAGTCAAGACTTAGAGTAGCCGACAACACAGGAGCAAAAGAAATCCTTTGCATTCGTGTGTTAGGAGGATCTACAAGAAGATATGCTAACATCGGTGATGTTATCGTTGCTACAGTCAAAGATGCAACACCAGGCGGTGTTGTAAAAAAAGGTGACGTAGTAAGAGCAGTTGTTGTTCGTACAAAGAAAGGTGCCCGTCGTAAAGATGGTTCTTATATCAAATTTGACGAAAATGCTGCTGTAATTATTAAAGATGATATGAACCCAAAAGGAACTCGTATCTTCGGACCAGTGGCAAGAGAGCTTAGAGACAAGAAATTCATGAAGATTGTTTCATTAGCACCAGAAGTATTATAAGGAGGAAACACTGTGTCAGCAATTAAAATTAAAAAAGGCGATTTAGTTAAGATTATCGCTGGTAAAGATAAAGACAAAGAAGGAAAAGTAATTGCTGTTGATCATAAAAAAGGTACTGTAACAGTTGAAGGTGCCAACATGATCACAAAGCATACAAAACCAAGTCCTGCAAACCAGCAGGGTGGTATCGTAAGCCAGGAAGGCCCAATGGATGTTTCCAATGTAATGTTAGTGCACAATGGAAAAACAACAAAATTGGATATAAAGTAGTTGACGGTAAAAAAGTTCGTGTTGCACGTGCAACAGGCGAAGTCATTGACTAATTAAGAGAGGAGGTTTACGCAAGTGAGTAGATTACATGAACAGTATAGCAATCAGATCAAAGATGCTATGATGAAGAAATTCGAATACAGCAATATTATGCAGGTACCAAAACTCGAGAAGATCGTAATCAACATGGGTGTTGGTGAAGCAAAAGAAAATAAAAAAGTTTTAGAATCTGCAGTAGCTGATCTTGAAAAGATCGCTGGACAGAAAGCAGTCGTAACAAGAGCAAAGAAATCTGTTGCGAACTTCAAATTAAGAGAAGGTATGCCTATCGGATGCAAAGTTACATTACGTGGTGAAAGAATGTATGAATTCGCTGATCGTTTAATTAACTTAGCATTACCTCGAGTACGTGACTTCAGAGGAGTTAACCAGAACTCTTTCGATGGAAGAGGTAACTATGCATTAGGTATTAAAGAACAGTTAATTTTCCCAGAAATCGAATACGATAAAGTAGACAAAGTAAGAGGTATGGACATCATCTTCGTTACAACAGCGAACACTGATGAAGAAGCTCGTGAATTATTAACTTTATTTGGTATGCCGTTTAAGAAATAGTTAGGAGGGTTCCCATGGCTAAGAAGTCAATGGTTGCAAAACAGAAAAGAAAAGCAAAATTCTCAACAAGAGAATACAGCCGTTGCAGAATCTGCGGACGTCCACATGCATATTTAAGAAAATATGGTATCTGCAGAGTTTGCTTCCGTGAATTAGCATATAAAGGACAGATTCCAGGTGTCAAAAAGGCAAGCTGGTAAGATTAAGGAAGGAGGAACACGAAAATGACAATGAGCGATCCTATTGCAGATATGCTTACAAGAATCCGTAACGCAAATACTGCGAAACATGATACAGTAGAAATTCCTGCTTCTAAGATGAAGACAGCGATTGCAGAAATCTTATTAAAAGAAGGTTTCATCAAAGCATATGACATCAAAGAAGAAGGTTCTTTCAGCACAATCGTAATCACATTAAAATATGGTGCTAACAAAAATGAAAAAATCATTACAGGACTTAAGAGAATCTCTAAACCAGGACTTAGAGTATACGCAGGAGCTGAAGAGCTTCCTAAAGTATTAGGAGGACTTGGTATTGCGATCATCTCTACAAACAAAGGACTGTTAACAGATAAAGAAGCAAGAAAACAGAACGTGGGTGGAGAAGTATTAGCATTTGTTTGGTAAGATTTACCTTACAAACACCGATATTCACAAATTCTGAAAACAGAAGGGACACCAACCCTGTCCCTTCCGACAATTTAAGGAGGTAACCTATGTCTCGTATAGGTAGATTACCAATCGCTATCCCTGCAGGAGTAGAGGTAAAGATTGAAGAAGGAAACAAAGTGACTGTAAAAGGTCCTAAAGGAACATTAGAAAAATGTTTACCAGTAGAAATGACAATCAAACAGGAAGATAATCAGGTTGTCGTAACAAGACCAAATGACTTAAAGAAAATGAAATCTTTACATGGTCTTACAAGATCTTTGATCGCAAACATGATCACAGGTGTATCTGAAGGATACGGAAAAAGAAGCTTTGAAAATCAACGGTGTTGGTTACAGAGCACAGAAAAAAAGGAAAAAGAAATCACTTTCAACCTTGGGTTTCTCTCATCCGGTAGTTATGACTGATCCAGAAGGAATCGAAACAGAGATGGACGGACAGAACATTATTATCGTTAAAGGTATCGACAAAGAAAAAGTTGGACAGTACGCAGCATGAAATCAGAGAACTTAGAAAACCAGAACCTTACAAAGGTAAAGGTAATTAAGTATGCTGATGAAGTTATCAGACGTAAAGTTGGAAAAACTGGGGCTAAATAAAGGAGTGATATAGGAATGATTAGAAAAGAATCAAGAAGCAAGATTCGTGCGAAAAAACACTACAGCTTCGTAATCAGAATCAATGGAACAAGCGAAAGACCTCGCTTAAGTGTATTTAGAAGTAATGATCATATGTACGCTCAGATTATTGACGACACTGTTGGAAATACATTAGTATCTGCTTCAACAACTCAGAAAGACGTAAAGGCAGAACTGGAAAAAACAAATGATGTTGCCGCAGCTAGCTACTTAGGTAAAGTAATCGCTGAAAGAGCTTTAGCAAAAGGTATCACAGAAGTTGTCTTTGACAGAGGCGGATTTATTTATCATGGTAAAATTGAAGCATTAGCAGATGCAGCTCGTGAAGCTGGTCTGAAATTCTAATAGGAGGAAGTCAAATGAAGCATACACTTATTGACCCTAGTCAGTTAGAGCTGGAAGAAAGAGTTGTATCCATCAAACGTGTTACTAAAGTAGTAAAAGGTGGACGTAACATGAGATTTGCAGCACTGGTTGTAGTAGGGGATAAAAATGGTCATGTTGGTGCTGGATTAGGGAAAGCAGCTGAAATTCCAGAAGCTATCCGCAAAGGAAAAGAAGCAGCTATGAAGAGCCTTGTTGAAGTACCAATCGATGAAAAAGGAACAACACCACACGACTTTACAGGAAACTTCGGTGGAGCATCTGTATTATTAAAAACATCTCCAGAAGGTACTGGTATCATCGCTGGTGGACCTTCCCGTATCGTTCTGGAACTTGCAGGATATACAAACATCCGTTCAAAATCTTTAGGTTCTAACAACAAACAGAATGTTGTATTAGCAACAATCGAAGGATTAAAGAACTTAAAAACTCCAGAGCAGGTAGCAAAACTACGTGGAAAATCAGTAGAAGAGCTCTTAGGATAGGAGGAATTTTGAAATGGCAGATAAATTAAAAATTACATTAGTAAAATCTACAATTGGTGCAATTCCAAAGCACAAAAAAACTGTTGAAGCATTAGGTCTTAAAAAACTTCACAAAACAGTTGAGCTGCCTGATAACGCAGCAACACGCGGAATGATTCACCAGGTGAAACATTTAGTTAAAGTAGAAGAAATCTAATAATATTCGGCAAGGAGGTGTAACGGAATGGAATTATCAAACTTACGCCCTGCAGAAGGATCTAAGCACAGCGACGCTTTCAGAAGAGGTCGTGGACATGGTTCAGGAAATGGAAAAACTGCAGGTAAAGGACATAAAGGACAGAAAGCTCGTTCAGGTGGTGGAGTAAGACCTGGATTCGAAGGTGGACAGATGCCTTTATACAGACGTCTTCCTAAGAGAGGTTTCAAATGCAGAAACTCTAAGGAAATCGTTGGTATCAACCTTTCAGCTTTAGAAAGATTTGAAGACGGAGCAGAAGTATCTGTAGAAGCTTTAATCGAAGCAGGAATCGTTAAAAATCCTAGAGATGGAGTTAAAATCTTAGGAAACGGTGAATTAACAAAGAAATTAAATGTAAAAGCAAATGCGTTTAGTGCTAGTGCTAAGGAGAAGATCGAAGCACTTGGAGGAAAAGCTGAGGTGATCTAGTATGTCAAACGCTGTTGTCAGCGCTTTTAAAAACAAGCAATTAAGAAAGAAGCTATTATTTACGACACTAATTCTTATTGTTGTACGTTTTGGATCACAATTACCAATTCCGGAGATAGATAGTGCACAGATCAGTGCCTACTTAAAGAGTACATTAGGTGATTCGTTCAACCTTTTGAACTCTTTTACCGGAGGCTCCTTCATGCAGATGTCAGTATTTGCATTAAGTGTAACACCGTATATCACATCTTCCATCATCATGCAGCTGATGACGATCGTTATTCCAGCGCTTGAAGAGATGCAGAAAGATGGAGAAGACGGAAGAAAAAGAATGGCAAAGATTACAAGATATGTAACGGTTGTACTCGCAGTGATTGAGGGTGCTGGTCTTGCGATCGGATTTGCCAATCAAGGTGCATTAGGCACCAATTATACAACGTTTACCATTTTTACAATGATCATTGCTTTAACCGCAGGTGCAGTTCTGGTTATGTGGCTTGGAGAACGTATCACAGAGAGTGGAATTGGAAATGGTATTTCCATTATCCTGCTCGTAAACATTGTATCCGGAATGCCGGGAGACTTTACTTCTCTTTATAATCAGTTTATGAAGGGAAAACAGATCGGACCAGCTCTGATCGCAGGATGTGTGATCGTAGGAGTTGTTCTGGCAGTTGTCGTATTCGTTGTCATTTTATCTGATGCGGAAAGACATATCCCAGTACAGTATTCTAAGAAGATGCAGGGAAGAAAACTGGTTGGCGGACAGCAGAGTAATATTCCACTGAAAGTCAATACAGCAGGTGTAATCCCAATCATCTTTGCATCATCCATTATGCAGTTCCCAATCATGCTGCAGAATGTCTTAAAATACGAAAATAACGGATTCATTGGAAAAGCATTAACAAGTTTGAACTCATCTACCTGGTTTGATGCATCCCATCCGAAGAGATCAATCGGTTTATTGATCTACATTGTTTTAGTAATACTGTTTGCTTATTTTTATACATCGATTACATTTAATCCATTAGAGATTTCAAACAATATGAAGAAACAGGGTGGATTTATCCCAGGAATCCGACCGGGAAAACCTACAGTAGATTATTTGAATAAAATATTAAAATATATTATATTTATAGGTGCTGCAGGACTGACAATCGTGGCAGTCGTTCCATTCTTCTTTAACGGAGTATTTGGAGCAAGCGTTTCATTTGGAGGAACATCCATCATCATCGTCGTTGGAGTTATCCTTGAAACGATCAAACAGATCCAGTCACAGTTGTTAGTACAGAATTATTCTGGTTTTTTAAGTGAGTAACTATAAGAAAAGCTGTAGTTTTGTGCTACAGCTTTTTGTGCTTTTATTAGATGTTTTTATAAAAGCACAAAAAAATCGATTGTATGGTAACAAGGTGAAATGAAAGAAAGACAAGAAGGAGGATTTGTCATGAAAATTATTATGTTAGGAGCTCCAGGTGCTGGAAAAGGTACTCAGGCAAAACAGATTGCACAGGCGTACGATATTCCACACATCTCAACAGGTGATATTTTCAGAGCAAACATTAAAGAAGGAACAGAACTTGGAAAGAAAGCACAGGAATACATGGACAAAGGTCTGTTAGTACCAGATGAACTTGTATGTGATCTTGTTGTTGATCGTATCCACAAAGATGACTGTGAAAAAGGTTATATCTTAGATGGATTCCCAAGAACAATTCCACAAGCAAATGCATTAGATGAAGCACTTGCAAAAGACGGAGAAAAGATTGAATATGCAATTGATATCGAAGTTCCAGATGAAAATATCATCAACAGAATGTCTGGAAGAAGATCTTGTAAAGACTGTGGAGCAATCTTCCATGTTCAGTATAATCCTCCAAAGAAAGAAAACTGTTGTGACGTGTGTGGTGGAGAATTAGTTCTTCGCGATGACGACAAAGCAGAAACTGTAAAAAAAACGTCTGGACGTTTATCATGAACAGACAGCTCCATTGATCGCACATTATAAAGAAGCAGGAAGCTTACATGAGATTGATGGAACACAGGATATCAAAGTTGTTTTTGAAGAAATCAAATCTATTTTAGGATAAGAGGCAGACCATGGCAGTTACGATCAAATCAAAAAAAGAAATCAAACTTATGCGGGAAGCTGGAAAAATGTTAGAAGAGGTTCACAATAAGCTAGCTGATTTCATAAAACCAGGAATCTCTACATTAGAGATTGACCAGTTTGGAGAAAAAGCGATCAGAGATCTTGGATGTGTACCAAACTTTTTAAACTATAATGGATATCCGGCATCCATCTGTGTATCTGTCAATGACGAAGTCGTACATGGTATTCCAAGAAAAGACCGGATTTTACAGGATGGAGATATTGTAAGTCTGGATGCAGGGCTGATCCATGAAGGATATCATTCCGATGCAGCAAGAACGCATGCTGTTGGAAATATTTCCGAAGAAGCAAAGAGACTTATTGAAGTTACAAAACAAAGTTTCTTTGAAGGAATCAAACTTGCAGTTCCAGGAAATCATTTGTTTGACATATCTGAAGCAATTCAGAAATATGTAGAAAGTAATGGATATTCCGTAGTCAGAGATTTGGTGGGACATGGAATTGGAACACATCTTCATGAAGACCCACAGATTCCGAACTTCAAACAAAGAAGAAAAGGAATGAAATTAAGACCGGGAATGACACTTGCCATTGAACCAATGGTAAATGAAGGTAGTTATGATGTCGTCTGGCTAGATGATGACTGGACAGTTGTTACAGAAGATGGAAGTCTGGCGGCACATTATGAAAACACGATCGTCATCACAGAAGATGGTTGTGAAATATTGACTTTGTCTGAATAGGAGGAGTAAAATGGCAAAATCAGAAGCAATTGAAGTAGAAGGAGTAGTGTTAGAGAAGTTACCAAACGCTATGTTCAAAGTAGAAATCGAAGGTGGACACGTAATTTTAGCTCACATTAGTGGAAAGCTTAGAATGAACTACATCAAGATTTTACCAGGTGACAAAGTAACATTGGCATTATCACCATATGATTTATCAAAAGGAAGAATTATCTGGAGAGACAAATAAATTTAGAAAAAAGTCTTGAAATATTCAGAATATGATGATATAATCATACCCGAACGTTTTTTGAAAGGAGATATTCAAGTGAAGGTTAGAGCATCTGTAAAACCAATTTGCGAAAAATGCAAGGTTATCAAGAGAAAAGGATCTGTCAGAGTAATCTGTGAGAATCCAAAACACAAACAGAGACAGGGATAATTACGACGTTCGATAAGAATATCGCAATAACCCTTGGTTTGTTGTGTATTCACCTATTTACTGCAAGAACAGTTTAGAGGTGTATTTTGTGATGTGTAGAGATACACACGCATAATTTAGGCGGCTGCAGTGTGAGTACAGGTACGCTCATACTGATTATTTATAGATAGAAAGATAATTTGAGGAAGAGACATATATATCATTTCACCGTACTGCGGATATATGGATTGCCCTTAATAGACAAGTAATTATTTATTTTGGAGGAAAGAAAAACATGGCTCGTATTTCAGGTGTTGATTTACCAAGAGAAAAGCGTGTAGAGATTGGTCTTACTTATATTTATGGAATCGGTCTTTCAAGCGCAAAACGTATTTTGGCAGAGGCAAATGTTGATCCTGATACTCGTGTACGCGACTTAACTGATGATGAAGTTAAAAGAATCAGTGCAGTCATCAATGATACACAGGTTGTAGAAGGTGATTTAAGAAGAGAAATCGCTCTTAACATTAAGAGATTAAAAGAAATTGGATGCTACAGAGGAAAACGTCATAGACAGGGACTTCCTTGCCGTGGACAGAAAACAAAAACAAACGCAAGAACACGTAAAGGTCCTAAGAAAACAGTAGCTAACAAGAAGAAATAATAAACACTAGATTTGTAGTGTTATGACACACCCGGCTGTATGGACAGTCCGGAATAGCATAAGATTTGCAGTATCGGCAATCTTTTTGGAATTGAAATGAAGAAAGAAAGGTATACGTAATTATGGCTAAAGTTACAAAGAAAAGTGCAAAAAAACGTGTAAAGAAGAATGTACAGCACGGACAGGCACATATTCAGTCATCTTTTAATAATACAATCGTTACATTAACAGATGCACAGGGAAATGCTCTTTCTTGGGCAAGTGCAGGTGGATTAGGATTCAGAGGATCCAAAAAATCTACACCATATGCAGCTCAGATGGCAGCTGAAACTGCAACAAAAGCAGCATTAGTGCATGGATTAAAATCAGTAGATGTAATGGTTAAAGGTCCAGGATCAGGAAGAGAAGCAGCAATCCGTGCTTTATCAGCAGCAGGATTAGAAGTTACAAGCATCAGCGATGTAACACCTGTTCCACATAATGGATGTCGCCCACCAAAACGTAGAAGAGTCTAATTATAGGAGGATAATTAAAGATGGCAGTAGATAGAACTCCAGTCTTAAAGAGATGCAGATCCTTAGGTTTAGATCCTGTCTTTTTAGGAATTGATAAAAAATCAAACAGAAGTTTAAATAGATCAAACAGAAAGAAAAGTGAATACGGACTTCAGCTTTGCGAAAAACAGAAAGCTAAATTCATCTATGGTGTATTAGAAAAACCTTTCCGTAACTACTATGCAAAAGCAGAAAGAATGAAAGGTCAGACTGGTACAAACCTGATGACATTATTAGAGCTTCGTTTAGATAACGTATTATTCCGTTTAGGATACGGAAGAACAAGAAAAGAATGCAGACAGATCGTTGACCATAAACATGTATTAGTTAATGGAAAACAGGTTAACATTCCTTCTTACCAGGTAAAAGCTGGGGACGTTATCGAAATTAAAGAAAAACACAGAACATCTCCAAGATACAAAGAGATCTTAGAAGTAACAGAAGGAAGAATGATCCCTTCATGGTTAGAAGCAGATCATGATAACTTTACAGGAACTGTAAAAGAACTTCCATCAAGAGATGAGATCGACGTACCAGTTAACGAAACATTAATCGTCGAGTTATATTCTAAATAATAACCCTCAAGTTAAACCTAAGCCAAAAGGAGGGCACGTATGTTTGAATTTGAAAAACCAAATATTGAGATTAATGAGATTTCAGAAGATAACCGTTTTGGACGCTTTGTTGTGGAACCTTTGGAAAGAGGTTATGGTACAACTTTAGGAAATTCCTTAAGACGTATCATGCTTTCTTCTCTGCCAGGTGCAGCAGTAAGTTCAGTAAAGATCAAAGGTGTTCTGCATGAATTCAGTTCCATCCCGGGAGTTAAGGAAGATGTACCTGAGATCATCATGAATATCAAATCTCTGGCAATTAAAAACAACAGCTCATCCGCTGAAACAAAGCAGGCTTATATCGAGTTTTCAGGAAAGGGTGTAGTAACTGCCGGAGATATTAAAGCGGACAGTGATATCGAAATCTTAAATCCAGAGCTTGTGATCGCAACATTAAGTGATGACAGCAGCAAACTGGATATGGAGCTTACAATCACAAACGGACGCGGATATGTAGGCGCAGACAAAGCAGACAAAGAAGGAAAAGCAATCGATGAGATCGCTGTTGATGCAATTTACACACCAGTAGAACGTGTAAACTTAAAAGTTGAGAATACTCGTGTAGGTCAGATCACAGATTATGACAAATTAACATTAGATGTATTCACAAACGGAACATTAACACCAGATGAGTCTGTAAGTTTAGCAGCGAAAGTATTATGCGAGCACTTAAACTTATTCGTTGATCTTTCTGAGAATGCCAAGACAGCAGAAGTCATGGTAGAAAAAGAAGACGACGAAAAAGAAAAAGTTCTTGAAATGAGCATTGACGAATTAGAATTATCAGTTCGTTCTTACAACTGCTTAAAGAGAGCTGGCATCAATACAGTAGAAGAATTAACAAATAAAACTTCTGAAGATATGATGAAAGTTCGTAACTTAGGACGTAAATCATTAGAAGAAGTTTTAGCTAAATTAAGTGAATTAGGATTATCCCTAAGTTCAGGAGAAGAATAGAAACCAAGACCCGCCTAGGCTGAAGGAATAAGTAAGCAAGGCGAAAAAACACAGGAGGTCATTATAATGGCAAAATATAGAAAATTAGGAAGATCAGCTTCCCAGAGAAAAGCACTGATCCGTGCAGAAGTAACAAATCTGTTACATCATGGAAAAATCATTACAACTGAAGCAAAAGCAAAAGAAATCCGCAAGGTAGCTGAAAAACTTATCGCTTTAGCTGTAAGAGAAAAAGACAACTTTGAAACAGTTACAGTTGACGCTAAAGTTGCTAAAAAAGATGAAAACGGAAAACGCGTGAAAGAAGTTGTAGATGGTAAGAAAGTTACTGTTTATGAAACAGTTCAGAAAGAAATCAAAAAAGATTTACCATCCCGCTTACATGCAAGAAGACAGATGTTAAAGGTATTATATCCTGTAACAGAAGTTCCTACAGCAGCAGCTGGTAAGAAAGCTAATACAAAGAAAGTTGATTTAACAGCTAAGTTATTCGACGAGTATGCACCAAAATATGCAGAACGTAACGGTGGTTACACAAGAATCGTTAAGATTGCTCAGCGTAAAGGTGATGCAGCATTAAAAGTAGTACTTGAATTAGTTTAATCAACAGTTCAGTACTGACTATATTATTTAAATTCCAAATCGACAACAACAACAAAGAGGTCTTATCTCGGAACCACCGGGATAAGACTTTTCTTTATTCTATAGGAAAATCCTAGGGAATCACTTATGAAATCTTGCGTCCGCTTCCAAGGTATACTATACTAACATTATTATGGCTTGAAATAGGTTTAAGAAATAAAAGCCAAAAATCAGATTGGAGGATATTTATGTCCATACTAAAAATCAAAGACTTAGTTCACAAATATGTGACTTATGGAGATACAGAAGAAGACAAACAAGAGATTGCAGCGATCGATCATATTGATATCAATGTCGAGAAGGGGGAATTTGTAGCAATCCTTGGAAAGAATGGTTCTGGTAAATCATCTCTTGCAAAACACATCAACGGATTGTTAATGCCAACAGAAGGAGCAGTCTATATTAAAGGGATGGATACAAAAGATGAAAGTACACTTTTAAATGTCAGACAAAGTGCAGGAATCGTCTTTCAGAATCCAGATAACCAGATCGTAGGAACGACTGTCGAAGAAGATACAGCCTTTGGTCCAGAGAATCTTGGAGTCGAACCAAAAGATATCTGGACAAGGATTACAGCAGCTTTGACAGGCGTAGGAATGATGGCCTACAAAGAAGCAAGTCCCAATCACCTCTCAGGAGGACAGAAGCAAAGAGTAGCGATCGCAGGAATCATGGCAATGGAACCAGAATGTATCGTATTAGATGAACCCACAGCCATGTTAGACCCAGAAGGCCGCAGACATGTTTTATCACTTGTCAAAGCATTGAATAAAGAAAAGAATATCACGATTCTTATGGTAACTCATCATATGGAAGAAGTAATCTTAGCCGACCGCATCATTGTGATGGATCAGGGTAAGATTGTTATGGATGGAAAACCAAAAGAAATCTTTTCAAGAGTCGATGAGATGAAAGCGTTAGGTCTGGAAGTTCCATACGCAACTGAACTTGCATGGGAACTCAAAAAAGAAGGTGTCAACTTGTCGGATACGATCACAACAAAGGAAGAGCTGGTGGAAGAATTATGTCAATTCGTTTAGAACATGTAAGTTACGCATATGAAGATAATTCCAGTAAGAAGAATTATGCATTAAAAGATGTAAATTTAGAAATAAAAAAAGAAGAATTTATCGCAGTGATCGGCCATACAGGCTCTGGAAAGTCAACACTGATCCAGCATCTCAATGGTCTGATTCGCCCAACATCAGGAAAGATTTATTTTGATGATGAAGATATCTATGCAGATGGATATCCATTACGGGAACTTCGAGGGAAAGTTGGAATCTGCTTCCAGTATCCAGAACATCAGTTGTTTGAGACAACAATCTTGGATGATGTATGTTTTGGACCAATGAACTTTGGTAAGACAAAAGAAGAAGCCAAAGAAATAGCTATTAAATGTTTAAAAGATGTCGGATTACCAGAAAAACTATATGAGAAATCTCCATTTGAGTTATCAGGTGGGCAGAAACGAAGAGTAGCGATCGCAGGAATTCTTGCAATGGAACCAGAATACTTTATTCTTGATGAGCCAACTGCAGGATTAGATCCAGTCGGAAAAGATCAGATATTAAATCTCTTAAAGAAACTTCATGAAGAAAAGAAGATCACGATCATCTTAGTCTCTCATAGCATGGAGGATGTTGCAGATTATGCACAGAGAGTTATTGTTATGAATCATGGTCAGGTCATGTATGAAGGAGATAAAAAAGAAGTATTTTCTCATAAGAAAGAATTGGAAGCGGCAGGACTTGCTGTACCATTTTATCGTCAGGTATGCGAAGAACTTGCAGACAGAGGTTTTCCAATTCAAAGAGACTTACTGACATTAGAAGAAACAAAAGGCGCGATCATACAAGGATTAAAGGAACTGAGAGGAAAATAAAATGCTCAAAGATATAACAATTGGACAATACTATAAAGAAGACTCTCTGATCCACAGATTAGATCCGAGAGTGAAATTATTTGCAGTCTTGATCTATGTCATTACATTATTTATGCATAAATCACCTGCAACTTATGTGATGTCACTGCTATTTTTAGTTTTAACGATCAAGATATCAAAAGTACCAGTAAAATATATTTTAAGAGGACTCAAAGCAATTGCAGTGATCTTGTTGTTCTCTGTGATGATCAATATGCTATTTATTCCAGGAAAGCCAGTGATCCAGTTTTGGATCATATCCATTTCTGCGGAAGGAATCAGGACAACGATCTATCTAGGAAGTCGTCTGATCATGTTAGTTTTAGGAACATCCTTACTGACATTTACAACAACACCAAATGAGCTGACAGACGGATTGGACAAATCCTTAGGATTTTTAAATAAGATCGGAGTGCCAGTTCACGAGATTGCAATGATGATGTCAATTGCCTTAAGATTTATTCCAATTTTGACTGAGGAATTAGAAAAGATCATGAAAGCCCAGACAGCCAGGGGAATTGATTTTGAATCTGGAGGACTTTTAAAACGAGTGAAAAGTATGGTACCGATCATCGTACCTCTGTTTGTTGCGGCAATCCGAAGAGCCAATGACCTTGCGATGGCAATGGAATCTCGTTGTTATCATGGCGGAGTTGGAAGAACCAAATTAAAACCATTAAAATATGAAAAAAGAGATAAAATGGCATACATTTTCCTATTTGCATTTTTAGCAGTGATGATCTATTTATCTTTTTTTAGTCCATGGAGGTAAGACACGATGAAACGAGTGAAATTAGTCGTAGCCTACGATGGAACAAATTATTGCGGATGGCAGGTACAGCCAAATGAGATTACGATCGAAGGTGTTTTAAATAAGCATATTTCAGAACTTACAGGAGAAGATATCAAAGTCATCGGAGCCAGCAGAACCGATTCTGGAGTACATGCCCTTGGAAATGTAGCAGTATTCGATACAGAAAGCCGTATTCCAGGAGAGAAGATGGCAAAAGCATTAAATGCAAGACTTCCAGAAGATATCATCATTCAGGGTTCCAAAGAAGTGCCACTAGATTACCATCCAAGATTTCAGGATACAAGAAAGACATACGAATATACATTTTATAATGCAAGATACGACAATCCTGTAACGAGTCGCCACCATCATTTTGTATATGTACCACTTGATGTAGAGAAAATGAAAAAGGCAGCTTCTTATTTTTTAGGAGAACATTGTTTTATCAGCATGTGCAGCAGCAAGGCCCAGGTTACATCCTATGTAAGAGAAATCTACGAATGTAATGTCACACAAAATGACAGATATATCACCATGAGGGTCACAGGAAGCGGTTTTCTCTATAATATGGTACGATTAATGGCAGGAACACTTTTAGAGGTCGGAAGAGGTAAAAAAGAGCCAGAATGGGTCAAAGAAATCTTAGCATCCAAAGAAAGAGTCACACCAGGACCAAAACTTCCAGCCAAAGGACTGACATTAATTCAGATTGAATATCCGGAGGACAGAGCGAATGCAGAATAGCTTTATCATTTTTCAGAAATTATTAGTGCTGTTTGGGTTTATGTTCATTGGATATTTAAGTTACAAAAAAGAATGGATCACAGACCACACAGAATCACAATTATCAGGACTGGTACTTAATATATTTAATCCAGCTCTGATCATTTCAGGGGTCGTTGGATCTTCTGAAAATGGGAATTGGACAATGGTGCTTATAAATCTGCTTCTTGCAGTTATCTTATTTGCAATATTGATCTTCATTAGTCCATTGTTTGTGAGAATTCTAAGAATACCAAAGAATGAAAGAAATATTTATTCCGTGATGCTGATCTTTTCAAATCTTGGATTTATGGGAATCCCGATCATAGAAGAATTATATGGAAAAGGTGCGATCATTTATGTTGTACTGTATTCCTTTGTTTACAGCATTATTTTCTATTCATATGGAATTTATCTGTTTGAGAAAGAGAAGGCATTGCAGACAGGGGAAAAGCAAAGATCAAGTTTGAATGGAAAAGTATGAATCAATCCAGGGATTGACAGGTCGAGCTTGATTGTCAATTGGTTAATTTTCCGTTATTTTCCAGATTAAGGTAGGCCGGCAGCCAGCAGTAAGTTTCAGTTGGATTATCTTGGAAATTCATGTATTCCATTGTCTATGATCCTGACAGGAGTATCGGTAGCAAAACTTCCATTGATAGAAGTTTTCAAGGATAAGAAAATGTATTTCTTTACATTTTTAAAGATGTTGGTGATTCCAATCATTGCAGCAGTTTTGATCAGAAACTTTCATCTTGATCCAGTACTTTCAGGAATCATGGTATTAATGTTTGGAATGCCGAATGGAAGTATGGCGGTAATGATGTCGATCGATTATGGTTTAGACAGTTCAATCTGTAGTCGAGGAATCGTACTGACAACACTGTTATCAATCATAACGCTGCCGATCGTGGCATATTTGATATAAAAAATAAGATTTATCAACACAATTTCAACATAAACAGGCATAATATACCCATATATTGTGGACAGAATATAAAAATACAGGCCATCTTGTGGATAACATCAAAAAATTATCAAAAACAACGAGAAAAAATCTTGACACACCCGGCACTGTATTATATAATAAGAAACTGTGACATGAGAGAGAATACTACCCCAATGCCCCGGTGGGAGTATTTAATATAGACACATATGATTGATAGAAATTTTAAGGAGGAACACCATGAAAAGTTTTATGGCCAGCCCATCAACAATTGAAAGAGAATGGTATGTAGTTGATGCTACAGGACATACATTAGGACGTTTAGCATCTGAGATCGCAACAATCTTAAGAGGAAAAAACAAACCAACTTATACACCACATATCGACACAGGAGATAACGTGATCGTTATCAACGCTGAAAAGATCAAAGTAACTGGTAAGAAATTAGACCAGAAGATCTACTATCATCATTCAGACTATGTTGGTGGAATGAAAGAACAGACATTAAAAGAAAAATTAGCTAAGAAACCTGAAGACGTAATCTATCTTGCAGTTAAAGGAATGCTTCCAAAAGGACCTTTAGGAAGACAGATGATTAAGAAACTTCACGTATATGCAGGTGCAGAGCACAATCATGCAGCTCAGCAGCCAAAAGCATTAGAGATTAAGTATTAATTTTTGAAGGAGGAAGAAGCAGTGGCTACAGCAAAATATTACGGAACTGGTAGAAGAAAACACAGTGTTGCCAGAGTATATTTAGTACCTGGAACAGGAAAAATCACAATCAACAAAAGAGATATCGATGAATATCTTGGATTAGAAACATTAAAAGTAGTTGTACGTCAGCCATTAGTTGCAACAGATACAATTGACAAATATGATGTATTAGTAAACGTTCATGGTGGTGGATTTACAGGACAGGCTGGAGCAATCCGTCATGGTATTTCCAGAGCTTTATTACAGGTTGATGGAGAATTCCGTTCAACATTAAAGAAAGCTGGATTCTTAACAAGAGACCCAAGAATGAAAGAAGAAGAAACCAGGTCTTCGCAAAGCACGTCGTGCACCACAGTTCTCAAAACGTTAATCATACGTTACGGAAGATACAAAGAATATACAGAGCCTTTCAGTGGAGAAATTTACTGGAAGGCTTTTCTTTTTGTATTCAAAAATGCTACAATATTCCAGATGGAGCAATTCTATGAAGTCATACCTAACAGCATTGGACGATGGTTCATTTATGAGGGTACAGTATGGAAGTAAGATTAATGGATTATTAGTTGAGTATTATGACAAAGATTATAATCTGACAGGAACTAAGATTATAGGTAAGGAATTACCAGTTTTTGGTGGATTTTATGCAACAAAAGATAATTATTATGTCGTAACAGGAGAGAATAACACAGACGAAGACAATACAAAAGAAGTATATCGAATTACAAAATACGATAAACACTGGAACAAGATAACATCAACAGGATTAACAAACTGCAATACAACAAAACCATTTAATGCAGGATCATGTAGAATAGATGTTTCAGGAAATTCTATGATCATTCATACATGTCATGAAATGTACAAAAGTGATGACGGATATAACTATCAGGTAAATGTTACGATTCAAGTAGATATTGATAAGATGAAGATCACAGATTCTTATACAGGAGTTATGGACCAGAGGGGATCAAGGATACTACACAATGGTTGATAATAATGGAGATTATCAGTCAACCATATAACAGAGATTCATAATGGACATCAGTATGCCTATGATCCAGATTCTGACACAGATGATACGATCACATTCCGCTGTACAGCATGTGATGCCCAAAAGATAGAAAAGAAAATTGTATTAGATCAAGTGTATTGGAGAAACAGTGAGGCAACCGATGATTCTTATTGGTGGTATGAAAGAGGATGGAAACAGAAGGCAGGAACAATCTAAAAGATTATCTTCCTTCCGATATTTCCAATACATCTTATGAAGCAAAGATAACAAATGTATCTAATGAAATTGTGACAGAAGCACAGAAAACAGATGCAAGCTATAGCTATAATGTAAGCAAAAATGGAAATATTGGTAATCAGGCAGAGATTGAATTTACGATCTACAGCAATAATTATGAAGATATTACATTTAAAGTTCATATAACATTAACTGATAGAATCACAGTAACTCCAAAAGAAGGCACAGAACCTAGCAACTGAAGGAAGTAATGAACTATATTATGGACAAACAATTTCTGAATTAAAATTAAATACAAAAAAAGGCAAATGTTTGTAACAACCAGAACGGAACATGAAGATATCTGGAAATATTAAAATTTAACACTCCAGATGA
>ENA-OQDC01000443-OQDC01000443.1-human-gut-metagenome-genome-assembly--contig:-NODE-443-length-29395-cov-4.663045_pt1 | contig 29395 bp, 22 predicted proteins | sample MGYA00242770_ERZ504601 | MGnify/ENA primary metagenome ERZ504601 (study PRJEB26092, sample SAMD00036305) | human gut metagenome | host: Homo sapiens | study: EMG produced TPA metagenomics assembly of...
TCAGCACTGAGTTCGGGCGGTGCTCCGAACAAAGCGCATAATTCAATACAAAACTGAACATTTCTTTACGCCGTGTATCGGAAGGTCGCGCGGGAGCCGAGCAAAGCGAAGCCCCAGGCAAAGCCGCCGGTGGGTTAACAAGGCGTGACCGCAGCGCCGATTGCGCGGGCCACGCTTGCCGTACCGCAATCGACTCCGTATACGAGCGTAAGGAGCAATGATGGGCGCACTCATCAGATTCTTCACCAAAATTCTCGACATCTGCAAGCTTGTGCCGATGCTTCCGGTCGTCGTCATCGCCGCAATTCCGCTGGCTTTACTGGGCGATTGGCGTCCGTGGGGCAATGCGATGGCGATTCCGGTACTTGGCAATCCGGGCTTCGGCCAGTGGCTGGTTATCGCATTGGTGCTGATTATCGTGATTGACACTGTGCGCGGCATGATTGACGATTTGCGCCACGGGCAGGTCGGGGTTGATGTGCTGGCCGTGGTCGCGATCCTCTCCACCGTGGCCGTCGCCGAATACTGGGCAAGTTGGGCGGTGACGCTGATGATTACGTCCGGCGAGGCCATTGAGGAATACGCCCAAGCCAAGGCCGAGCGCAGTCTGACCGCGCTTATGGAAGCCGCGCCGCAGACCGCACACGTCGTCAACCTGCCTGGTGTGGGGTGTGGGTTTGCTACCGATAAGGGCGATTCGTCCGATGGCTTCCGGCGTGTGGGCTTGGCGTCGGCTGCGGCCGCCGCGCACCGCTTCGACACGGTGCCGGTCGAGCAGGTGCAGCTGGGCGATGTACTCATGGTGCTGCCGGGCGAAACTGTGCCGGTTGACGGTGAGCTGCTGTCCGGCACGGCCACGCTCGACCTGAGCAATATTAACGGTGAGCCGGTGCCGCGTGAGTGTCGCCGCGCCCGCGTGATGTCCGGCGCGGTGAACGGCTCGACTGCATTGACCATGCGTGCCACCCAGGTGGCCGCCGATTCGCAGTACCAGCGCATCCTCGAGCTCGTGGCCTCCGCGCAGGAGTCGCGCCCGGCCGTGGTAAAAACCGCCGACCGCTTGGCTGTGCCCTTTACCGTGCTCTCGCTGATGATTGCCGGCATCGCATGGGCGATGTCCGGGGTGCCGACGCGATTCGCCCAGGTGCTGGTGCTGGCCACGCCCTGCCCGCTGCTCATCGCCGCACCGGTGGCGTACATCGCCGGAACCGGACGCCTCGCCGCAGCCGGCGTGCTTATCAAAGCGCAGGACGTGCTGGAAAACCTTGGCCGCGTCACGCAGGTGTTCTTCGACAAGACCGGTACGCTCACCGTCAAGCAGCCGCAGGTCGTGCGCGTCGAGATGCTGCCCGGTGCCGCAACCCGTCTCAACGAAGACCATGTGCTGATGATGGCCGGCGTGGTGGAAAGCTACTCGGTGCACATCCTGTCCAAAGGCATCGCCAAGGCCGGAACGGAGGCGATGGCCCGATTGCGCCAGCGGTTCGAGGATGGTCAGCGGCTCTGCCCCGAGCCGGAGGCCAGCTGGCCCGGCCATGGACGGGAGTATCCGGTCATCAAGAATATCAATGAAGATGCCGGCAAAGGCGTTTCCGGCGAGGTGAACGGACATGCGGTGCGCGTTGGCCGGCTGTCTTTCGCGGCCGCCGGGGAGGATGGATTCTTGGCGGTCGGCGAGGCTGTTCCCAGTCGGTCTGAGGATGACCTGCGCACTCGCTTTGGCCTGCTGCAGCCGGATGAGATGGCGTCCTACGTGTCCGTTGACGGCCGGCTGATCGCGCGCATCGTGCTGCGCGATGTGCCGCGTGCCAACGCCAAGGCAGTGCTCGCCAAACTGCATGAGTTGGGCGTCACCAAGCTCGCCATGCTTACCGGTGACAAGCGGGCTTCCGCCAATATCATTGCCAGCGAAGTCGGCATTGACGAGGTTCACGCCGAACTGTTCCCGGAGGATAAGGTAGCCGCAGTCAAGGCCGCTACAGGAGCCGGTAAAACCGTCACGATGATGGTCGGCGACGGTGTGAACGATGCTCCGGTGCTCGCTGTCGCTGATATCGGCGTGGCCATGACCGACGGCACGTCCACCGCCGCTTCCGAAAGCGCTCAGGTGGTCATTATGAATGACAATATCGCCGCCGTGCCGCGCGCCATCGCCATTGCACGCCGCACCGAGCGCGTGATGCTTCAAGCCGTAATCGCGGGCCTTGTGCTTGCCGCCATCGGTATGATCGCCGCCGCGTTCAACCTCATTCCAGTGGTCGTCGGAGCCTTCCTCCAGGAAGCCATCGACGTGGTGAGCATCCTCTGGGCTCTCACTGCTCTGATTGATCGGGATTGATTAAGATAAACCGGAATTGATTGGAGCCGCATCCGGATTATGTGCAATATAACAAGTTGATATCAATATTTTGTGTGTGCTTACCGGATGCGGGCGCCGTAGGTGGCAGTCTATTAGACTAAAGGCTGTTTGCAGCATCATTTAGGGGCATTGAGGCCCTTGCCAGAGGAATCGATATGTCAGAGGGTGAGGAAGAGCTCAATGTGGGCGCAGTCCGTTTGGAGGAAGTGGCATCGGCGGCTAATGTATCGCTGTCCACTGCGTCCAAGGCCTTGCGTGGAAAGCCTCACGTCAGCGAGAAAACCCGTATTCGAGTGATTGATGCTGCGCAGAGGTTGGGCTATAGCGCTGCAGAAGCTATGGCATCGATGGCAAGGTTAAGCGTCAGGGATTCTCACGGCGTGCAGGATTTTCGCGTTGGCATCATTGGCGTTGATATGAAAGGCGTCTTTTCCCCGACCATTCTTATTGGAGCGGAGAATGCGTTTCAAGCGCGCTCAGCCGCAGCGCTGCTGTTCAATGCGTCAGGCAATGAGGCATTGTTCCACAGTGGTATTGAACGAATGTTGGTGCAAGGAGTGTCGGGACTGTTGATTATCAGCAGGCGTACGGATCCGGTGCCATACTACGTGGATTCTCCGGTACCTGTGGTCTACGCCTATGGCCCGTCCCGTGATCCCGATGATTGTTCCGTGGCACAAGACAATGTGGAATCAGGGTGTTTGGCCGTTCGCCACCTTCTTTCCTGCGGGCGCACTCGTATTGCGATTATTGCTGGCGACTCCGAGTACTCGGTTGCACATGAACGGATGCGGGGTGCGCTCAAGGCCTTGCATGATGCTGGATTACAGTTGGTTGGCGAAGCGCGGTTCGGTTCATGGGAAGCGGAATGGGGGCGCGCCGCTGCCCGTCTGCTGCTCAATGACGGTGCTGCATTCGACGCAGTGATATGCCAAAACGATGTGTTGGCTCGTGGCTGCATCGAGGAATTGGAACGTAGCGGATGTCGCGTGCCGCAAGACGTAGCGGTTATCGGGCACGACAACAGTCCGGATTATGTGTCGTACGCGCATCCGTTGCTTACTTCTATTGATGACAACAACGAAATGCTGGGGCGTCAAGCTGCCCTATGTCTACTGGATGCGATTGCGGGGCATCCTCACCATGGTGTGGAGCGTGTGCCGGTGAAGCTAATCCAACGCGAGTCAACGTTGCCGTTGGATTGATAACGTCACCGGATAGGCGGCAGCAGCCGGTTTACATCTTGCGTGGCATCATCCAGACCTTTGCGAATATCATTGATGCCGGAATCCCGTACAAGGCCGTGAACGTCGATGTTGCTTTGTTCGCTCAACGCTTGGCCGCGTACGCGCATGCTATGGATAAATCGTCCGGCCTTGCGTGCGTAGTCGGGCAGCTTGTCGGGGCCTACCAGCACTAAAGTGATGACAAGAATCACCATGAGTTCCGTGCCCGAAATGCCGAACAACATATTATTCTCCTTCTGCAGTTATTGTTGCAGGGGCTTCCTGTTTGCCGGTGCGCTTGGCTTTGCGCGCCGCGCGAAATGGTAACGCGGCGCGCATTTTATGTAAAAGTTTGAGAAGTTTGGGTTCTTCGCCCGCCGCGCGCATGACTTTCCATAGCTGGATGTGCTCGTATACTGCGCATACGGCTATGGCTGCGAAATAGATTGCGATGATGGGCAAAGCGAGTGCGCATAATGTTCCTGGGTCGCCGGTTGGCGTGGCCACGGCCGCGAAGATAAACGCTATGACCGTTGCGAGACGCCACTGCTTCAACCATGTTCGTGTTTCGACCGCATTCATCATCGTCAATGCCGCCATAACTACGGGTAGCAGGAATGAGAGGCCGAAAGCGACTGTCATGCGCAGAATGAAATCAAAATAGACGTCGGCGCTGAGCAATGTGGCGGTGTTTGCGGGGGCAAAGCCGGTAAGGATCGCCACCGCTTGGGGCAGCAGATACCATGCCAGTCCGGCTCCGGTGAGGAACAGCGGCACTGAGGCTCCGATGAATGTAACCGCGGTCCAGCGCTCTTTGCGCTTCAACCCTGGATTAATGAATGCCCACACTTGGTATGACCACCACGGGCAGGAGGCCGTCAGACCAAGGAAGAACGCAATCTCCAGCTTTACGTTGAATGCGGAGACCACGCCATTGAATGTGATGCTCATCAGTCCCTGTTGCTGCCCGGCCGCCGTCAGGAACGGTTGTTGCAGGATACGAAACACCTGATCGCTGAACATCCATCCCACTATCGACATGATGATGATGCCGGCAATGGCCCGAACAAAGCGTTTGCGAAATTCGACAAGATGATCGGCCAGAGGCATCACCGCATCGGGGTTGCGGGGCTTGCGCGTTTTGGACTTGCGCCCTACACCCCGCTTCCACCGGCGTGTAGGGTGTTGCGCACCCGCGCTGGCCTGCTGCGTGGCCTCGTGTGAGTGATCGATGAGATCGTCGAGGTCAAGATGTGTATCCCGATCGCCGGGATGCATCGCCGGTGCAAGGGGTGCCGGAAGCGCGGGGTTTCCGGGAACCGTGCTCATCGCTGTTCGGCTCCGGTTGCTGTAGTCGGGGCGGCGGTGGCGTTCATCGTGACGGCTTGGGGTACGGCGGGAGCGGGAGCCGGTGCTGCCGCCGGAGCTGGGGCAGGGGCGTCGCTGACTGTATTGACGGTTTGTTGTGTTGCCGGGTCATCGGTCTTGGTCTCGGCACGGAAAATCTTCATCGATTGGCCAATGCTTTTGGCTAGCTCAGGGAGCTTCTTCGCGCCAAACAGCAGCACGATGATAAGTAGAATGATAATGAGCTCGGTGGGGCGAAGATTAGGCATGATAGTATGTCCTTCCAATTTCTGTGTTGTGACAGGGGAAGGGTATACCTCATTAACGCACCAATTTATCAGTATAGCGAGGAATGGTGTGTTGTTCAAGTTGAAGTGCGGTGTTGCGTTTGAGCTGCTTGTGAGAGTTGCTCGGGAACATGTTAATTTGAATGCATTTACTGTGTTATTGGTGAGCATATGTGTTTGGGTTCGTTGGTTTTCGCAAGAGGAAAACAAAAGGAAAATTACGAAAATAGCATGGCTGGAAATGCTGATAAAGACTGATTTTCATTGGTATTGTGCGCTACGAAAACCAGAGAAAAAATGAGTGAGTCGCTTTCTTTGACGCATGGTGAGAATCGTCTGTTTGAGTTATTGTGAACGCGCACAACGAAGACAAGCGGCATGGAGGGCGCGCAAAAACTCGAATAATCGCATATGGTAACTGTTTGCTTTACCGTCATCTCTCCCATACATACATGACGACGGGGACGCACCACAATGATGTGATGGTAAAACGGGCAGTACCAGACGATTCCGAGTATGTGTGTGCCATCCACTGACGCATCTTACCTGCGTCGTCGGGCCATTGAATGGATTAAGTGCATTGAATGGTTGCGAATGCGGCAGAGTGTCTTCGTCCGTCATGCCTCGCAATGAACGCGCGGCAGTCCAACGAAGGAGCAAGATGAGTTCAACGGAAGCAACAAACGGCATCTCTCGCCGTGCTGTGCTCGCAGGCGCGGCCGCCATCGGCGGCACCATCGCCGTGGCGAGTGCATTGGGTACAGGAGTGACAACGGTGCAGGCAGCGCCATCCGTCGCTGGCACGGCAGGTGCAACGGGCGCGAACGGCGCGGGCGGCGTGGCCGTTCCCGCAGCGCAGCGCACCACGAAAAGCGCGAAGACCATTACCGACGCGCCCGCTCTGCCGGGCTGGAAGGTAGCTCCGTTCCCTCTGCGGAACGTCGCCATCACCTCGAACAGCGTGTTCGATCGTGCCAAGGAAGGGATGCTCGACTATGCACGCAACTATCCGGTAGACCGCTGGCTGGTTTGCTTCCGTGCGCAGGCGAACCTGCTGCCTAAGGACAACACGACGCAGCCTTCCGGTGGCTGGGAGAACTTCCCCAGCGGCTCGCTAGACAAGGCTGTTGAACAGCAATGGGGCGATGCCGAATACACGCGTGGCCAGAACAAGAACGGTGCTGATGGTCTGTTGCGCGGCCACTTTGCCGGACATGCATTGCACATGCTCTCCCAAGCGTATGCCGAAACGGGGGAGGAAGCGATTCTCAACAAGATCAACGAGTTCGTCTCCGGCCTGAAGGAATGCCGAGATTCCCTGCGCGAGATGAAGTATAACGGCAAAGCCCGCTACAGCCACCCCGGCTTCCTTGCCGCCTACGGCGAGTGGCAGTTCAAGGCATTGGAGGAATATGCTCGCCTATGGCGAGATTTGGGCACCGTGGTACACGGAGCACAAGATTCTTGCCGGTCTGATTGCCGCTTACGAGTTTGCCGGTAATGCCGACGCGCTCGACCTGGCTGAAGGCATCGGACATTGGACCTATGCGCGTCTGAGCAAATGCACCAAAACCCAGCTGCAGAAGATGTGGGACATCTACATCGGTGGTGAATACGGCGGCATGAATGATTCGCTGGTGGATTTGTACAACGTCTCCAAGGACAAGGACCGTAGCGAATTTCTTAAGGCCTCCGCATTTTTCGACACTGACAAGCTCATTGACAACTGTGGTGCTGGTGTCGATATCCTCAACAACTTGCACGCCAACCAGCACATTCCACAGTTCGTCGGTTACGCCAAAGACGCGGCCATGGGCGACGCGGATATCGATGCTGATGCTCGTGCGCGTTATCTCAAGGCCGTTGAGGGGTACTGGGGCATGATTGTGCCCGGCCGTATGTATGCTCACGGTGGTACTGGCGAAGGCGAGATGTGGGGGCCGGCACATACTGTGGCCGGCGATATCGGCAAGCGCAACGCGGAATCCTGCGCGGCATACAACATGCTCAAGGTGGCTCGCTATCTGTTCTTTATCGAACAAAAACCTGCCTACATGGACTATTATGAGCGCACGATTCTCAACCATATTCTCGGAGGTAAGTCCCGTGACCTCGATTCCGGCACGGCCCTCACGCCGGGCAACTGCTACATGTACCCAGTGAATCCGGCTACGCAGAAGGAATATGGTGATGGCAACATCGGCACTTGCTGTGGCGGCACCGCTCTGGAAAGCCACTCGAAGTACCAGGATTCCATCTACTTCCACTCGACGGACAACAAGGAACTGTACGTCAATCTGTTCACAGCTTCCACACTCGACTGGACCGACACCGGCCTGAAGCTCGCACAGGAAACCAACTATCCGGAGGAGGAGACCTCGACGATTTCCATTACGGCCGCGCCGAAGAGCGCCGTCACCTTCCGCATCCGCATCCCCGCGTGGAGCAAAGGTGCGAAGATCGAGGTGAACGGCAAGGCTATAGATGGCGTCACCGCTGGCGAATACGCCACCGTGGCCGGCAGCTGGAAGGTCGGGGACAAGATCGTCGTCACCATCCCGCTGCAGCTGCGCACCGAGTCGACTGATGACCGCAAGGACATCCAGACGCTGTTCTACGGTCCCACGGTGCTCAACGCGCTCAACCCATCCACCAAGTTCATCCAACGCGGCTTCTACGAGCGCAACGGCTTGGATGGCACCATCAAACTGGGCGTACAGAAGAAGGAAGGCACGAAGAACTACTTCATCATTGACGGCGACGAGTTCGAGCCCGCCTACAACGGCGACAACACCCCGTACCACATGTACTTCCAGCGCAAGGACGAGTATGTGGGCTTCGCAGGCAAGCTCACCGATGTGCTGAACCCGAAGCGCCCGGCTGCACAGGACCGTAGCGAGAGCACGCTGATGGATGACATCTGGGCGGGCGCGCCGTTCAAGGACCGTGCCGCCTTCATCAAGAAGGTGCAGGAGGTCACGAAGACCTATCAAGACGAGGGGCTGCTTTCCAGTCGTGATCGTCAGGTGGTTCTGCTTGCCTCCGCTCGCGCCAAGATGAGCTGACGTTTTCCTGCGACCAAACCGTCTCCCGTAGTGCACGACACGGCGGGAGATGAGTGATACAAACCATAACGCCTAACAGAAAGAATATTATGACCATCGAAAGCACTACTTCGGCCGTGAAGGGCGGTGTGGCGAAACGATTCGCCGCACTGTTCGTAGCTGCGGCCACGCTGCTGGCTGGCGGTGTCTTCTCCGTATCGGCCGCGCCGAGTGCACTGGCGGACGACGCTGAAACGAATGTTGCGCTCAATGCAGAAAAAGGCAACGACAATGCACCAGACGTTCAGGTCAGCTATGTCACTGGCTGGAACAGCACTGCTGCCATCAATGACGATAGCTTGGACGGCAACGCCAGCTATGGCGGTTGGGGCACTTGGGGCAACACCAGTGCCAGCGAAACTGCCACTTACACATGGAATCGCGCCGTGACCACGTCCAAGTCTGTGGGCTACTACTGGACGAACGTCAAGACCGGTGATGGTGGCGTGCCGCTGCCCAAGGATGTCTCGATTGAGTATCTCAATGCTGATTCCGGCCAGTACGAGACCGTGCCGAACCTGAAGGTGGACAAGACATTCCCCGCCGACGACGAGCTCGACGCCACCAACCCGGTGTATGGTCCGTATACCTACACCTTCGACCAGGTCACCACCAAGTCCATGAAGCTTGTGGTGAACAAGAAGGCCAATGACAACAAGGGTATTACCGTCACTGAGTGGCAGGTGTTTGGTACCAGCGCTGCACTACCAGTGGATCCGGGCGACCCAGGTGCTTTCTTAGACGTGCAGCAAGTTGCCGTGCGCACCACGCCGGGCGTGGACCCGACCTCGAAGTTGCCTGCAGAAGTGTGGGCGACACCTCAAGATGGTCCCAGCATTAAGGTTCCAGTGACTTGGGAAACCGTTCCGGCCGACGCTTATGCTACAGCTGGTACTACCGCCGAAGTCAAGGGCACTACTGCTGCCGGTACCTATGACAACATCAAAGTTGCGGCCGGTCAGGCGACGGCCACTATTGGTGTCTACGACCAGCTCAACACCGAGGTGACCGACGCGGAGTACGTCTCCACCATCACCGCTCCCGGTGTCAAGCCGGTATTGCAGGATACCGTGGCGCTGACCTACGCTGACGGCTCGGTCGAGTCGGGTCACAAAGTGACTTGGGACAGTATCCCGGCCGCCGAGTATGCTGAAGTCGAACAGGTCGGCTTCGTGGAAGGCTCTATCGAGGGTGTCGGCAATATCAAGGCGGAAGGCACGTTCTTCGTCGTCGCGCCTTCCGACCCGAAAGCCCAGCCGATTGTTGCTATCGATTTCGACTCCGCGGCCCCCGGCTCCGGCTGGTACACCACTGCCCCGAAGTTCACCATCACCGCGCAGCGCGGCGTCTCCACCGTGCCGATAAAGACGATCGAGTACAAGATCGGCAAGGGCGAGTGGACCAGTGGCAAGGGCCCGATCAGCGTGACCGCGCAGGGTTCCGTGACCATTTCCGCCCGTGCCACCGATGAAAACGACAACAGCCGCGAGGTCTCCCAGACCATCAAGGTCGACACCAACGTGCCGGTGGTCACCGCTAAGCAGGAGAGCAAGAACGGCAACGATGTGGTCGTCTCTCTCACCGCTGATGACGGTGCCGCAGGCTCCGGCGTGACCCGTGTGCTGTACTCCACCGGCCCGTCCAGCAACCCGAAGTCCAACGAGAACACGATGTGGGGCACCTACACCGACGAGGACAAGGTGAAGGTGCAGCTCTCCGCTGACCACGACACTTACGTGCACTTCTATGCGCAGGATGCCGCCGGAAATGAGTCCGACTACGCCAACATCAATCTCGGCAAGGGCGAAGCCGTGACCCCGACCCCGACTCCGTCTGTGGATTCCGTTGCCGTCTCCGGTGATGGTGTCAAGGATGGCAAGCTGGCGCTGGTCGCTGGTGATACTGCCCAGTTGTCGGCCGAGGTGAAGGTGACCGGTGATGCGGCCAAGACCGTGGCCTGGAAGTCCTCCGACGCGAAGGTCGCTACTGTGGACAAGGATGGCAAGGTGACCGCCGTTGCCGAAGGTACGGCGACCATCACCGCCACCTCCACGGTTGACGAGAACAAGTCCGCGTCCGTCGAAGTCACGGTAACTAAGCCCGAGGCTCCGGTTCCGCCTGCCACCGATGAGGAGCGCAAGCCTCTTACCGACAAGATCGCCGCTGTTGAGAGTGAGAAGCTCAACCAGAACGACTACACGGCTGATTCGTGGAAGGCATATGCGGATGCACTTGCTGCCGCAAAGCAGGTAGTCAAGGATCCGGCCGCAACCGCACCGCAGGTGACCGCTGCGCTCAACAAACTCACTGCCGCACACGATGGTCTCGCCAAGAAGGATAGCGGCGAAAAGCCTGAACCGCAGAAGCCCGGTCAGCAGAAGCCTGGGCAAAACCAGAAGCCTGACCAGCAGCAGAAGAACGCTACTACCACTGCCCCCACGGGTAGTGCGGTGGCTGCCGTTGCTGCGGCCGTAGTTGTGCTCGGCGCGGCTGGCGCCGGTCTGGTTATCTGGCGCAAGCGCCGTGCCTGACGTGAGGCTATTGCCCCTAGGCTAATAACAACCCAATAATTGAATACAGGTCTTATACCTGAAGTTGATCTGCGTCGCACTGGCTTGAACCCGAATCGATGTTCGGGCTAAGCCTGTGCGGCGCATTTCGTTGCGGCTGTGTTGCTCATAATCCGGTATCGGAGTTATTCATTAGGTCGGTTTGACGTTTATTAGGTCGGTCCTTGGTCGGAGCGGCCCTTGAAACCCCGCCGTTCCAAGGGATGGCTTCAGCACCCTCCGACCTAATGAACGAAGAAATGACCTAATGAATGCAATCGAGGTCGTAAAGAGCCGTTGGAGGTGACGTCTTCAGTGTCATCAAGGGATTCGCCGGTTGTGCAGTATTGTTATTGTTCTGCGGCGGCTCTTTACCGTCGGCCTTCTAGCCAATCGAGGGCGGAAGTGACGCGGATTCCTTGTGAGACATAACTATGTTCAACCCGACTGGTTACGTACTGTTGCTCACACGGTATACCGAGAACATTGCCAATTAAAGTGAGGTGCCGAGCGAATCGGTCATGATAGGTTTGTCCGGATTTGATTTCTATGAGCATACGGTTGTTAGGATCGGTGAAATCCAACAAATCCACCTCGACCTTGCTGGCATCGCGGTAGAAGAATAATTGTGGCTCCTGATTGGCGTTCAAATGCTGTTTCATGGTTTCCGCAATGATGAGGTTTTCAAATATATCGCCGAACTTGGGGTGCGCAACCAGTGCTTCGACCGTCCGAATGCCCAAGAGATGGCACAGCAAGCCAGTGTCATAAAAATAGAGTTTCGGCGTTTTGACCACCTGTTTGCGTGCGTTCGTGTAGAACGGCATGAGATGGAATGCGATGTAACTTGATTCCAGAATCGACATCCATGCCTTTACGGTTCGCGGACTTACACCAAGTTCATTGGCGATGTTGGTGTAGTTTATGAGTGCTCCGGAACTGAGTGCGCAAAGAGTCAAGAATCGGCGGAAGTCAGCCAAATTGCGTACATCAAGATATTCGGAAACATCACGTTCGATATAAGTGTCGATGTAGTTCGAGAAGAACAGATTGAGCGGCATTCTCGTGTCGTAAATGCGTGGATAACCGCCTTGCAGCATAAACGTATCCGGAGTAAGGGCCTGATCCGCCTTGCATGCTTCTTGGAATGAGAACGGCAATAACTTGACCAAACCGACTCGGCCTGCCAGTGATTGTTGAATACGCTTGAGTAGTAGGAAATTTTGAGAACCAGAGAGAACATATTGTCCTTGTTCGCTACGTTCGTCGGAAGCCACTTGAATCATGGAGAACAAATCAGGAGCATATTGAGCTTCATCCACTATGAGCTTGGAAGGACGCTGCCGAATGAATCCCACCGGGTCGTCAATGGCGGCTTTGCGTGTCTCAGGATTTTCCAGATTCACGTAGTCATAATCAGGGAACATGGCTTTTGCCAGCGTGGATTTGCCGCTTTGCCGAGGCCCGGTAATAGAGACCACGGGAAACCATTGCGCAAGTTGTTTGGCCTGTTTCCCGAGCGCGCGTGGAATCATCGATGCCTCTTTCCCATAATCCGACATTACTGATTATCATAATCTTACATTAGAGAAACCCATAATCCTACATTAGGGAAACCCATAATCTGACATTAGCAGTGCTCGTAGGTTTCCCAAACGCACAAACTATGGCCTAATACACAGAATTCCCACCACTCGCCCTCTGTTGCAACGGAAGGCTTTGCGTTAGGCTAGAGCGCGTGACTGAATCTGTGAATACTGAACTCCGCATTGCTGTAATTGGCGCTGGTCCGGCCGGCGTCTACTCATCCGATATCTTCCTGCGCCAGCTCAAGAAGCTGGGCGAAGAACTTGGCCTCGGCACCGAAGCGCGCATCGACCTGTTCGAGAAGCTGCCGGTGCCGTTCGGCCTGGTGCGTTACGGTGTGGCCCCGGACCACCCGTCCATCAAGTTCATCGCCTCCGCGCTTGAGAAGACGCTCGACAACCCGAACATCCACCTCTACTGCGACGTGGAATTCGGCAAGGACGTGACTCTTGACGACCTGTTGGCCCGTTACGACGCCGTGCTGTTCGCCACCGGCGCGGTCAAGGACAAGCCGCTGAACCTGCCCGGTGCCGACCTTGAAGGCGTGTACGGCGCCGCCAAGTTCGTCGAATGGTATGACGGCTACCCCACCGGTGCCCGCGAATGGCCGCTTACGGCCGAGAACGTCGCCGTGATCGGCGGCGGCAACGTGGCCATGGACGTGGCCCGCGAACTCATGCGCAACGCCGACGACCTCAAGGCCAAGACCGACATTCCGGACAACGTGTACGAGGGCATCGGCCAGAACAAGGCCAAGGTGCTCCACCTGTTCATCCGCCGTGGCGTGGCCCAGGCCAAGTTCAGCGTGCAGGAACTGCGCGAGATGGAGAAGCTGCCCGGCGTGCAGCTCATCATCAACGAGGACGACTTCGATCTGGACGACGAGACCATCGAGGTGGCCGGCAAGGACAAGCTCACCCGCCAGATGGTCGAGGAGCTGTTCGCCGTCCGCGAGATGGCCGAAGACATGGAAGATGACGGCGACGTCGACTTCGAAGGCAACCCGGCCGACCGCAAGTACTACGTGCACTTCAACTCCGCCCCCACCGAGATCCTCGGCGAGGACGGCAAGGTCAAGGCCATCCGCGTGGAGCGCACCGAAACCGGTGCCGACGGCAAGATGCACCGCACCGGCGAGTTCACCGACTACCCGGTCGAGGCCGTCTACCACGCCATCGGCTACAAGCCCGCCGAAGCTCCCGGTATCACCTACGACGAGCACGGCGCCCACCTGGCCAACGCCAACGGCGACGGCCGCATCACCACCGAGGCCGACGGCGGCAAAGTGCGCGACCGCCTGTACGCCACCGGTTGGGCCAAGCGCGGCCCGGTGGGCCTGATCGGCTCCACCAAGTCCGATGCGCTCGCCATCGTGACCAACATGCTCGAGGATCTGGCCAAGGCCGCTGAAGGTGGCCGCGTGGCAGCCGACCGCGCCCCCGAATCCATCGATCGACTGCTGGCCGAGCGCGGCATTCGCCCGATCGACTTCGCCGGCTGGAAGAAGGTCGACGCCTTCGAGCGCGCCGAGGGCGCCAAGGAAGGTCGCGAGCACAAGAAGGTCATCGAGCCCGACCAGATGCGTGAGCTCGCCCTGGCCTGACGTTCGCCCACGCCCGTCCGGTATTCGTCCACCCGGCCGCGCCCCGTGCGGACGCGGCCGGGCTCGGGGCCGGACGGGCCGGGCGAATATGGGACATTGCGCGTGGCGCATATCCAGCAATCATTCAGCCTGCGATTTTAGTGTGTGCATTATGGATGCCAAAGTACGGGTGCACGGCCATTTCAACGGCCTGAAAACAACGCTGCTGTTTGCCCTGATGTGGGCCATCATCATGCTGATTTGGTGGGCCACGGGCGGCAGTCGGCAAACCCTGAGCATCTATATCGTCATCGGCCTGATTACCACCTTCGGCACCTACTGGTTCTCCGACAAACTCGCCATCGCCTCCATGGGCGCGCGGGAAGTCAGCGAGCAGGAAGCCCCGGAGATCTACCAGATTGTGCGTGAACTGAGCGCCAAGGCCGGCAAGCCGATGCCTCGCATCTACATCGCCCCCACCATGAGCCCGAACGCCTTCGCCACCGGGCGCAACGAACGGCACGCGGCCGTCTGCTGTACCCAAGGCATCCTGCAGATTCTCAACGCCCGTGAACTGCGTGGTGTGCTGGGCCACGAACTTATGCACGTGTACAACCACGACATCCTGACTTCCGCCATCGCCTCTGCCATGGCCACCGTCATCTCCTACCTAGGCTATTCGCTGATGTATTTCGGCGGCGGTTCGCGAGACGACCGCGACAGTTCCGGTGGCCTCGGCCTGATCGGCGCATTGCTGAGCGTGATTCTCGCGCCGATCGCCGCGTCTTTGATCCAGATGGCCATCTCCCGCACCCGCGAGTACGACGCCGATGAAGACGGCAGCCTGCTTACCGGCGATCCCGAGGCCCTGGCTTCCGCACTGAACAAGATTTCCTACGGCGCACAGACCGCGCCGATGCGCAAAACCGCCGGCACCCAGTCCGTCTCCGCAATGATGATCGCCAACCCGTTCTCCGCGGTCGGCTTCTCGCGCTTGTTCTCCACACATCCGCCGACCGATGAGCGCATCGCGCGCCTCATGCAGATGGCCAACGAAATGAACGGCACGCCGATCGCTCCGCCCACCTACTCCACGCGCGTCGGCAGGTGACGTGCTAGGATAACTACTCGTACCTCGTTTGGCTGAGCATGCTCGTCACGTGAGGTGCAGCAGCCGTAAGGCATGCGGACATAGTTCATCGGTAGAATGAAAGCTTCCCAAGCTTTAGAGGCGGGTTCGACTCCCGTTGTCCGCTCCATTGATTTTCAATGATTTTCATTATTTCCGGGAAAGTGTCGCGCACGATCGCAAAATTACGCGCTATTTGAGCGCTTTGCCCGCGGAACCCAGCTGCCGGCAAGCCTCGACCACACGGGCGGACATGGAATCCTCAGCCTTACGGCCCCAAGAACGCGGATCGTAGAACTTCTTCTCGCCCACTTCGCCGTCGATTTTCAGCACCTTGTCGTAGTTCTCGAACACGTGGTCGGCGATTGGACGGGTGAAGGCGTACTGGGTATCGGTGTCGATGTTCATCTTGATCACGCCGTAGCTTACAGCTTCGGCGATTTCTTCCGGGCGTGAACCGGAGCCGCCGTGGAACACCAGCTCAAACGGCTTGCCGTTGGGGAAATCGACTATGCCGGCCGCGCTAGGCAACTCGCCTTCGGCCACCGCGCGCGCCACACGCGCCTGAATGTCGCCGAGTAGCGACGGACGCAGCTTGACCACGCCGGGCTTGTAGGCACCATGTACATTGCCGAATGTGAAAGCGGCCATGTACCGGCCACGTTCGCCCAAACCCAGTCGGCGGGCGACTTCGAGGCCATCTTCCGGAGTGGAATACAGCTTTTCATTGATTTCGGCGGAGTGACCGTCTTCCTCACCGCCGACCGCGCCGATTTCGATTTCGAGCACGGTGTGCGCCTTCTGCGACTTGTCGAGCAGTTCCTCGGCGATGTCCAGATTTTCCTTGAGCGGCACGGTGGAGCCATCCCACATATGCGACTGGAATGTAGGCTCCTGGCCTCGTGCCACCTGATCGGCCTCATGCGCGAGCAGAGGACGCACCCACTCATCCAGATACTGCTTGGCGCAGTGGTCGGTGTGCAGGGCGATGGTGATGTTCGGGTATTTCGCAGCCACTTCATGTGCGAAAGCCGCCAGTGCCAGCGAGCCGGTAACGCGATCGTTGACTCCCCTGCCGGAGACGTAGGCCGCGCCTCCCACGGAAATCTGGATGATGCCGTCGGACTCGGCGTCTGCGAAGCCCTTCAACGCAGCATTCAGTGTCTGTGAGCTGGTTACGTTGATGGCTGGATAGGCGTAACCGCCTCGGCGGGCGGCCTCGAGCATTTCGGCATAGCGTTCCGGTGTTGCGATCGTCATGGCTTCATTATCGCGCGAGGCATGCCCTCTAGGCTCCGTTCTTCAACCTGTGCGCTGTGCGATTGGTCACAGCATCGCCTCGTACGAGTAGAAATTCGTCACCCATTCCGGGTTGTCGCGCCTCCAGCCTCGCCCTGCGTGAGACGAAACTTCGCAGGGTAGAGGGTGTAAGGTAGTCTGTTTCCGGCGGAATCGTGCGAATGCGGAGGTGCATCATGCCTGGAATTGTTCTTATCGGTGCTCAGTGGGGCGACGAGGGTAAAGGCAAGGCTACCGATCTGATCGGCACCAAGGTCGATTACGTCGCGCGCTTCAACGGCGGCAACAACGCGGGCCATAGCGTGGTGGTCGGCGATGAGTCGTACGCCCTGCATCTGCTGCCCTCCGGCATCATCAACCCGAACCTGACCCCGGTGATCGGCAACGGCGTGGTCGTGGACCCGGAAGTGCTCTTCGAGGAGATCGACGGCTTGGAATCCCGCGGCATCGATTGCTCCCACCTCAAGGTGAGCGAGGCCGCACACATCATCGCGCCCTACCACCGCACACTCGACAAGGTGACTGAACGCTTCCTTGGCAAGCACAAGATCGGCACCACCGGCCGTGGCATCGGCCCGGCCTACGCGGACAAGATCAACCGTGTCGGCATCCGCGTGCATGACCTGTTCAACGCCGACCATCTGCACGACAAGGTGGAGGCCAGCCTGCACCAGAAGAACCAGATGCTGGTCAAGCTCTACAACCGTCGTCCGATCGACGTGGACCGGACCACCGAGGAGCTGCTGAAGCTCGGCGAACGCCTCAAGCCGTACGTGGCCAACACCGGCCTGATTCTCAACAAGGCGCTTGACGAAGGCAAGACCGTACTGTTTGAAGGCGCTCAGGCCACCATGCTTGACGTGGACCACGGCACCTACCCGTTCGTCACCTCTTCCAACCCGACCGCCGGCGGCGCCTGCACCGGCACCGGCGTGGGCCCCACCAAGATCACCCGCGTAATCGGCGTCTCCAAGGCCTACGTCACCCGCGTGGGCGAAGGCCCATTCCCCACCGAACTGCTGGACGAGTCCGGCGAATGGCTGCGTCAGCAGGGCCACGAGTTCGGCGTGACCACCGGCCGCCCGCGTCGCTGTGGTTGGTTCGATGCGGTCGTCAACCGTTACGCCTCCCAGGTCAACGGCCTGACCGACATCGTGCTCACCAAGCTCGACGTGCTCACCGGCCTGAAGGAGATTCCGATCTGCGTGGCTTACGACGTGGACGGCGAACGTCACGACGATATGCCGACCGATCAGGCCGCTTTCGCCGCCGCCAAGCCGATTTACGAGACCATGCCCGGCTGGGATGAAGACATCTCCAACTGCCACTCCTTCGACGAGCTGCCTGCCACCTGCCAGTCCTACGTCAAGCGTTTGGAAGAGCTGAGCGGCTGCCGTATCTCCGCGATCGGCACCGGTCCGCAGCGCGATCATGTCATCCAGATCAATTCGCTGGTCGACTGACCGTCTGCAACGAATTTCCCGGCTTGACTGGTAACGACGCGGCACATGATATCCGCCGGCTGATTCCGCGATTCGACCACTTGAAGTGGAAGATGGCGGCGGCCGGCATAGTCATTGGTCTGGTTTCAGGATTGCTGGTTGTCGTATACCGTCTCGGCATCGAATACGGCACGGATGCGTCCCGTTGGATATATGCGCGGATTCGCGAGACCCCGTGGCTGATTGCGCCGTGGGCGGTTGCCGCGGTGGCGGCCGCGCTAGCAATCGCGTGGATGGTCGGCAAGGAGCCGATGGCTGGTGGCAGCGGCATCCCGCAGACCAACGGCGTGGTGATATGCGGCTTGAAGATGCGTTGGCAGACGATTCTGCCAGTCCGTTTCGTCGGTGGACTGTTGGGCGCGTTGTTTGGTCTGTCGCTCGGCCGTGAGGGGCCGTCCATTCAGATTGGTGCGTCGGGCGCGCAGTGTGTATCCCACCGTTTGCGCGGCCGCCGCCGTGAGGACATGCAGGAGCATTATCTGGTCACCGCCGGTGCCGCGGCCGGCTTGTCCGCCGCGTTCAGCGCGCCGCTGTCCGGCATGATGTTCGCTTTGGAAGGGGTGCATCGGAGTTTTTCCCCTGCGATTCTGATGGGCGCCACCGCCGCATCGCTGACCGCCGATTTCGTCTCAAAATACTGTTTCGGTCTGCGTCCGGTTTTGGATTTCGGTGATATCGGTCAGCTGTCGTTGGAAGAGTATGTGTGGCTGATTCCGTTGGGATTGGTGGCCGGTTTGGTTGGTTCGCTGATGAACCGCTCGTTGCTTGGCTTCCAGACGCTGTACGGCAAACTGCCGGCATGGAGCCGCCCGGTGATTGCGATTGCGATCGCGTTGCCTGTCGGCATCTGGTTGCCCGATGTGCTCGGCGGCGGCTCGAATCTGATTGATACCGCCGAACATGCGCGCGTCGGCTTGGGAATGCTGTGTCTGCTGTTCGTGGCGAAGATGCTGTTCACATCTACGAGTTTCGGCTCAGGCGCGCCTGGCGGTATTTTCATGCCGATTCTTGCGGTCGGTTCGTTGGCCGGCGGCATCTGCGGTGAAGTGTTGCATCGATTCGGTGATCTGCCATCCGACGCAGTGGCGGTGTTTGCGGTGTGCGTGATGACGGGCACGCTGGCCGCGTCCGTGAAAACACCGATCACGTCGATTCTGTTGGCTGTGGAGATGTCTGGAACGTTGACGCACATGCTGCCGGTCGCGGCCGTCGCTTTCATCGCGCTGTTGGTGTCCGATTTGCTGCGCACCAAACCGATTTATGGGGAGTTGCTGGAGCGGTACGTGCGCGCGCAAGGCATGCAGATGGCGATCGCAAGCCATGTGGGCAGCGGCATTATGGAACTGCCATTGGAAATGGGAGCGATTGCGGACGGCAAGCGGGTGCGTGACGTGCGTTGGCCGTCTGGGTGCCTGATCATCGGCCTGCGTCGCGGCGAAAGCGAGATCGTGCCGCGCGGCGATACACGGCTGCGTGCCGGCGACTATCTGGTGGTGCTGTTCAGTGGCGAGGAGGAGCGCGAGGTGCGACCTGCGATGCGGCGGCTGTGTGATGCCCGGCTTGACTGAGCCTGGCTGAATTCGGCTGGACTCTGGATGTACGAATCTGCGGAATCGGACATCCAGGGTGCATACGTTGGCGCTCCGTGTAAACTCATATGCGTTAGGAAGGCGGCAACCGCGGCCCAGCTCGTTGTTGCACGGCCTATGGGCGGAACAACGCTGTCCGCGGAAGGCCAGTACAGGGGGAGCGCAATGGAATCGCAAGAACAATCGCCGGGAGACGTGGTGACTGCGGGTGAGGACTCACATCCCATCACGCAGGCAATCGACACTGTTGAGGTGATGCATGCTGGTGCAACCGCGCCCGCCGCTAACACCATGGATCCGCCTACGATTCCCCTGGCGCCGATGAAACGTATGCAGGCGCGGTTCAATCCGCTCGCCGACGGACTGATGTATGTTGTGGTGTTCGTCGGTGGATTTGTTGGAGTCGGCTGTCGGCATGCGTTGGATATGCTCCTGCCGTCGGTCAGCGGGACGCCATTCGTTGTGGGCACGTTTGTGTCGAATATGGTCGCCTGCTTCCTGTTCGCGATGCTGACCGAATTCATGGCGACCGCTTCGTGGCTGCGTCGCCGGGTGCGGCAGGTTGTCAGCCGTGGCGTTGGGCTCGGCTTGCTCGGCGGGCTTTCGACGATGTCCGGCGTGATGCTGGAAACGATGGAAGGTCTGCACGAGCGGCATATCGCCAGTGCGCTTGGCTATCTTGCGGGAAATTTTGCAGGCGGTTTGCTCACTGCCGCCGCCGGCGTGGTTCTGATGCAGGCACTGCTGTCACGGAGTACTCGAAAGCGGGTTCGGGGTGCGTTTTCAGCTGTTTCCGTGTCCGATTCTGCCGAATCGGACACGCAGGGCGTACGCCATGTGAAAGTGGCCGACGTGGCGCGTTCTGCCGCGCAGGCCGCAATGGAAGCCGCGCAGACGGCCCAGCAGATTGCACAGACGGGACAGGTTCCGCGAGTCGAAACACCAACCGTGCCGCCGACCGCCAGCCAGCCTATGCAGACAGGCCGCGTTCCGCAGATTCCTCCGCTGGTCGTTCCTCAGCTGACACAGTCATCGCAGCCGTTGTTGCGCGAGCCGGATACTTCAGACTTGGGGCAGCTGCCCGAGCCGATTCAGCAGTCGCAACCAATCCAGCAGCCCCAGCAGCAGTCGCAGCCAATCCAGCAGCCGGCCAACCCGCTTCCACCCAGCTTCGAGCCCAAACCGATCACTGCGGAGATTTCGCTTGTCGCCGACCCGACTACCGGGGAGGTGCGCTGATGATGTGGATGATCTGTCTGTTCGGCGGTCTGGGAGCCATGGCCCGTTACGTGCTCGACGTGTCAATTCAACAAGGCTGGAACCGCGAGAATCGAAGAACGAATCGCAACTTCCCGCTATCCACGCTCGTCATCAACGGCGTCGCCTCGCTATGCGCGGGCATCGCCATGATGTCCTACTATTCGCAATCGGTGGATATGGACACGGTCATGATGTTCGTTGTCGGATTTCTCGGTGGTTTCTCAACATTCTCCACGGCGCTCAACGAAGTGGTTTCATTGATTCGCCAGCGTCGTTTTACGCTGGCTCTGGGCTATGGAATAGCAACCGTCGCGGTGCCTCTCATTTGTGTGGCCGCCGGTTTCGGCATTGCGCTGCTTGCCAATCCGGCGTAATTTTCACGTTACACGGACGGTCGCTGAGTAACGTGAAAGAAATCTGAGCGCAACCGCCATCAAGGCCGCCAGTCCGGATGCAACGCTGGTGATTGCATTCGACCAGACCAAGCCGCTGCTGAAGGCCTTCGCCTCCGCAGGAGTCGACACTAAGAAGCTGTATTTCGTTGCCGGACTGTCGAACAGGTTCGAGAGAATGTAAATGAATGTAATATTTCGTGGTAAGCACGTGAGCATACAACGATAGAACAGTGATAACGGGGAAGGTGCGATCATGGTCGGCATGCGCGATGTGGCGAAGAAGGCCGGGGTGTCTCTGAGCACCGTCTCGCTGGTGGTGAACGGCAACGGGTACGTGTCTGATGACATGCGCGAACGTGTGCGCAAAGCCATGCAAGCCCTCAATTATGTGCCGAACGAGCTTGCCCGCAATCTGTATCATGATTGCACGAATCTGGTCGGCGTCATCGTGCCTACCATCCGCCACCCGTTCTTTGCGACGTTTACCGCACATCTGCAGCATGCACTCGCCGCGCAAGGATTACGCACTATGCTGTGCTCTACCGCAGATGAGGCGGATGGCGAAATCCAGTATGTCGACATGTTGCGTCGGCACATGATGGACGGCATCGTCATGTGTGCGCACACTTCGCATCCCGGCGATTATTGGACGTCGATTCATCGCCCGATCGTCGCGTTCGACCGTGTGCTTGGAGACGGTATTTCGTCAATCGGATCCGACCACGAGCAGGGTGGGCGATTGATTGCGCAGATGCTGATCCGCAATGGTGCCAAACATGTGGTGATGATTGGCGGTCCGCGAGATCAATTCTTCGATTTGGCTGCGCGCGGAGAAGTCGAGGAAGGACCGTTCGATTTGGGAAAGACCACGTTCCCGACGGTGCGCTACTACCTCACGTTGGAACAGGAATTGACCTCCGCAGGCGTGAAATACGAGTATGTTGAAGCTGGCGAAGTGATGGATTTTGCCGGCTATCATCGTGCGGTCAGCAATGCGCTCGACAAGGTGACGACCGACGGCGTCGATGCCGTGGTCAGTTCCGATATTGGTGCATCGTTCTGCGTGCGCGAAGCGTTGGGCCGTGGAATTTCCATTCCTGACGAGCTGCAGATCGTTGCCTACGATGGTACGTATTTGACTGATTTGGCCGGCATGAAGCTGACCGCGGTCGCGCAGGATTTCTCGGCGATCGCACAGTCGGCGGCCGACCATATCGTGCAGGCGATTGCCAATGAGGAAGTGGCCGCGGCTAACGCTTCACGCAAGAACATCCCCAAGCCGTTCGAGCCGAACGTGCTTATTCCCATGACGCTGGTGCCAGGCGATACCACGCGTTGATACTGTGCGTCTTCATGCGTGTGCCCGGTGTGGATCGCATCGATTTCAGCGGCGTCCACAACCGGCGAACGCCCGTCGATAGTCGTGCTCATCATCCGACTTGTGCACATGTGTCCGATTCTGCCGAATCGGACGTCTGAGTTCCGAAAAATGTGTTCTGTGTGTCCGATTCTGGAGAATCGGTCATGTGTGATGTGAATTGGGATGTTTGGATGTCCGTTTCTGCAGAATCATCTTTGCTCTGTACTCGTTGATTCGCAAATACGGCGCATGGCTCGTCATACCGGCCATGCTCGGCGGCGCGGCCTTCCTGGCGGACTCGGTGCTGACGCCGGCCGTGTCGATCTCGTCCGCCGTCGAAGGCCTGAAGACGCTGCCGGCGTTGGAGCATCTGTTCACCGAGAACAAGGATCTGACGATGATGATCACCGCGGTGATCATCGTGATCCTGTTCGCCGTGCAGTCGCGCGGCACCGAATCGATCGGCAAGGTCTTCGGCTCGGTGGTGATGGTCTGGTTCGCGTTCCTGGCGATCGTCGGCGTGGTAGCCATCGGCAACGACTGGTCCGTGCTCGCCGCACTCAACCCGTACTACGGCATCAAGTTCCTGTTCAGTCCGAATAACGCCACCGGTCTGGCGCTGATGGGCACCGTGTTCCTTTCGACCACCGGCGCCGAGGCGCTGTACTCGGATATGGGCCACGTGGGCCGCGGCAACATCTACTTCACCTGGCCGTTCATCAAGGTGGCGCTGGTGCTCAACTACTTCGGCCAGGGCGCGTGGATGCTGCGCAACCAGAACAACCCCGAACTGGCCGACGCCGAGGGAATCAACCCGTTCTTCCAGATGATGGATCCGAACGTGCGCTATGTGGCCGTCGTGCTGTCGGTCACCGCCGGCATCATCGCCTCCCAGGCGCTGATTACGGGCGCGTTCACCATGGTCTCCGAGGCCACCGGCCTCAACTGGATGCCGCATCTGCAGGTCTGTTACCCTGCCCGTACCCGCAGCCAGCTGTACATTCCGGTCGTCAACGTGGTGCTGTGCGTGGCCACGCTGGCCGTGCTGCTGCTGTTCCGCGATTCGGAACATATCTCGGCGGCCTACGGCTTGGCACTGACCATCACGATGATCACCACCACGATCCTGCTGGGCATCTACCTGTGGCACCGCAGCAACAAGTTCGGCGCCGTTGTGTTCACCATCGTGTTCCTGGCGATCCAGGTCCTGTTCTTCGCCGCCTCGATGGCCAAGTTCCTGCACGGCGGCTGGTTCACGCTGCTGCTCACGCTGGCGATCCTCATGATCATGTACACGTGGAACGAGGGCACCAAGCTGGAGCGCTCGCAGCGTCGGCACATGATGCCGAAGGACTTCCTCCCCGCGCTGGACAAGCTGCACGGCGATAGCCGCATCCACCGGTTCGCGGACAACATCGTCTACCTCGACCAGCGATCCGGACCTGAAGCGTCTCGATACGGACATCTTCTTCTCGATCTTCGCCGACCACCCCAAGCGCGCCGCGCATGTGGGCGGCGGCGCTCGAGACCACCGACGAGCCGTTCACCCGTGAGTACTTCGGTCGAGAGCTCGGTAGCGACTACCTGTTCCGTGTGCGCATCCGCCTCGGCTTCAAGGTCTCGCAGTCCATCCCGGCCTACCTGCATCAGATCATGCACGATCTGGAGAAGACCGGCGAGCTGCCGAACCAGCAGTCGATCTACCCGAAGCTTGACGCCGATCCCGGCATCGGCACCATCCGCTACGTGGTGATCCACAAGGCGCTGATGCCCGAGTCGAAGGTCTCCGGCCGTGGCGCCCTCTCGCTGCAGATCAAGTACGCGATCCGCCGCGTGGCCGGTTCCCCGGTCAAGTGGTTCGGCCTGGCGCCGTACAACCCGCTGGTCGAGGTGCAGCCGCTGTTCGTGTCCACGCGCCGCCCGCCGCGCCTGACCCGCGTGGCCAGCCAGGCGCCCAAGCGCGAGGGCTGAGCCGGCAGGCCGAACAGCCGGTGCGAGCCGGGTGGCCTAATGGCATGTCAGGGGGCCGCGAACCGTCATCGTACGGTTCGCGGCCTTTGCATATGCGAATGATGCAGAGTGGGCGGTACTGCTTGTGAATGTAGCGGGTGGACGGGTGACGTGGTTGATGCCTTTTGCCGTATGTTCACGGTGGCTATGCGTCGGATGGGACTGTAATTCGACTTCTTGGGATCTTTTTTGCTGCAGTGGTGCGCCAAAAGGTCTCAGCCGTCTCTGCGCCACGCCTTCCGGCAGTCAGTACAAGGTTGTACTACACTGGTGGCTGTCACACGGATGTCCCCGGTCGCCCGCGCCTCCGCGGTACATCGTTGTATGGATACGTGTCACGTATGCAGAGTGCATGCAGATATGTAGAAAGGAATCCCATGCCCCAGCAGGACCATCTGACCGCACGTCTCGTCGTCGATGACGATTTTGAGGTCGCTCCGGTCAACAATCGTCTGTTCGGTTCGTTCGTCGAGCACCTTGGCCGTTGCGTGTACACCGGCATCTACGAGCCCGACCACCCGACCGCCGACGAGCACGGCTTCCGCAAGGACGTCATCGACCTGGTCAAGGAACTCGGCGCCACCACCATCCGCTACCCGGGCGGCAACTTCGTGTCCGGCTACCGCTGGGAGGACGGCATCGGCCCCAAGCAGGAACGTCCCCGTCGACTCGATCTGGCCTGGCATTCCACCGAAACCAACGAATTCGGCCTGCACGAGATGGCCGAATGGCTTGAGGCCACCGGCGGCAACGAGCTGATGGAGGCCGTCAACCTGGGCACGCGCGGCCTGCAGGAGGCCCTGGACCTGCTGGAGTACGCGAACGTGCCCGGCGGCACCGAGCTGTCGGAGACGTCGCCGCGCCAACGGCGCCGACAAGCCGTCGATATCCGCATGTGGTGCCTGGGCAACGAGATGGACGGCCCGTGGCAGCTCGGCCACAAGTCCGCCGAGGACTACGGCATGCTCGCCGCCTCCGTGGCCGCCGGCATGCGCCAGAGTCGATCCGGACGTGGAACTGGTGGTGTGCGGCTCCTCCGCCCATGGCATGCCGACCTTCGGCAAGTGGGAGCAGACCGTTCTTGAGAAGACCTACGAGAACGTGAACTTCGTCTCCTGCCACGCCTACTACCAGCCGTTCTTCAAGGAGGACGGCACGCGCGACATGGGCCAGCTTCCTGGCCTCCCGGCGTGGATATGGACGGCTTCATCAAGGACGTGGCCGCCACCATCGACGCCACCAAGGCCCATCTGAAGAGCGCGCACGACGTGTACATCTCGTTCGATGAATGGAATGTCTGGTACCAGGGTGAGGAGCCGAGCAAGACCCCCGAGGGCATCGGCAACTGGCCGGTGGCCCCGCGTCTGCTGGAGGACATCTACACCGCCGCCGACGCCGTGGTGTTCGGCGATCTGATGATCACGCTGCTCAAGAACGCCGACCGCGTGCGCGCCGCCAGCCTGGCGCAGCTGGTCAATGTCATCGCCCCGATCATGACGGAGCCGGGCGGCCCGGCCTGGCGCCAGACCACGTTCCACCCGTTCTCCGTGACCGCGCGCCTGGCCAAGGGCGGCACCGTGCTGGAGCCGAAGCTGTCCGCCGGCACCGTGGATACGCCGCGCTATGGCGAGGTCGACGGCGTGAACGCCGTGGCCGTGCGCTGCGCCGACGGCTCGCTCGCCGTGTTTGCGGTGAACCGTTCGCTCGAGGCGACCGCCGAGTTCGAGATCAGGCTGCAGGACGGCGCGCAGCCGGCATCCGTCGAGGCGCAGACGCTGCACGACGACGATCTGTTCGCCGCGAATACGCTCTACGACCAGAACCGTGTGACCCCGCACGCCAACGGGTCGGCCATGTACGATGCCGAGTCCGGCGTGGTCCGCGTCTCCCTGCCGCCGGTGAGTTGGACCGCCCTGCACATCAAGTGACGCGATGGGCCGCGCGGTCCGTTCCGGAGAAGGACGGATCGCACGGCCCTTGCTTCCCGGGCCGGGCGGAAGGGACCGGACCGGCCGGGGAAAACGCGTTATGCTGGAATCAGACGGGCGTTCCGCCTGAACCGTGCGGAACATGCCCGATGGTGCGACGAGAGGGGTGCTGTGGCGAAACGGGTGACCATCACCGACGTGGCGCGCGAGACGGGCGTCTCCATCAAAACGGTGTCGAATGTGCTGAACAACACCGGCAGTATGCGCCCGGAGACGCGCCAGCGTGTCCAGGATGCCATCGAACGCCTCGGATACCGCGTTAACGTGTCCGCCCGCGCCATGAAAACCGGCGGCACGAAGCTCATCGGACTGGCCATCACCGATTTCTGCCAGCCGTTCATGCCCTATCTCGCCGACAGCATCGTGGCGGCGGCACGTTCCCGCGGGTACGCGGTGATCACCGATACCTACAACAGCGCCGGCGGCTTGGCGCAGGCGATCCCGGAGACGAAGAAGCTGGCCGCGGACGGCTGGATTTTCTTCATGGGCTCGCCGATCACGGATCGCACGATACTGCACCAGCCGTATCCGTTGGTGATTGTGGGCGATTACGATACGCAGGGACTGGCCGATTGGGTCACGATGCCGAACGTGGAGGCCGTACGCACCGCGGTGGGGGCGCTGCTGGATTCGGGATGCCGTAGGATCGCGTTGATCGGCGGCACCGCGGAGAACGCATGCCCGGATGCCGACCGCGAGTCGCGGCCCGAAACCACCAGCACGATGCGTACCCGCGGCTATGTGTTGGCCCATGAGGAGCGTGGCCTGCAGGTCGATTGGCGGCTGGTCCGTAACGCGGATTGGGTGCAGTCCGGCGGCCGCGATGCGGTGGCGGGGCTGTTGGACGATCCGGATGCGCCGCGTCCGGATGCGGTCATGTGCCTGAACGACGCGCTCGCCATCGGGGTGATTCATGAGCTGCAGCGGCGCGGCGTGCGCGTGCCGCAGGATATGCAGGTCATTGGGTTCGACAACGTGCCGGATGCCGAGTACTGCATGCCCGGATTGACGACGATCGACCCGCATGTGGATGATTACGCGCGACATGCCGTGGATATGCTGATCGCGCGCATCGAGGGGTCGGCGGATCCGTTCCGCACGTATGTGACCTCCTACGATCTGGTGCGTCGTGCCTCGACGTGTTGACGGCCCGGCGTTCGCCTGGACATGGGTCTGTGACGGGCTGCTGTCGCCTCTCCCGTGGCGTATTCCGGGAGAGGCGACATGCGGGCTAGGATCGGAGCAGCACCTCCGTCAGCGCTTGACGGACGGCGCTCGGCATATGCGAATCGGAGCAATCTTCCATGTCCGGCCCGCTGACGTGCTCGAGTGAATCCATCGTGGCCAATGCGTCGATGCCGTTCTCCGCTATGGCGGCATAAGCCTGTTCCTTGGTCAGATATCGCATTTCGGCATGCCGAAGGATGTCGAAGACGTCTTCCATGCGGGGATCGGGGGCCATCGTCGTGTCGCCGATGGTGACACGTATCTCGCTGCGGGTGGATACGTCGGCGACCGTTACCTGCAATGTGAGGGTTTCGGCATCATACCGGCGATCCGAATCGACGGATGCGCCGTCGGCCTGTACGGATATGTCGCTGTCGGTAATGCCTCGGAACAGGAAATCCCATGTTCTCCGGGCCGGCAGAGCGTGAACGTCTCCCTGGGCTGGCGATACCGTGAGTGCGGATGTGGCGCCGTCCTTGCGCCATCGATAGGTGATCGCGGTGGTCGCCGGGGTGATCTGCCGAGAGTAATGTCCCGAATCCTCCATCAGCGTGAAGTCGCCGTCCGCTCCGGGGAAGACGATGATCTCCAGATGCTGCGGGTTGTCGACGGAGTTGATGGAATCCCCCTCGGACAGGGGCTGCATCGGCACGATGCCGCCGGCCTTCGCGAACACGGGAATTCCGTCGAGCGGACGCCAGACGGTCATGCGCCGTCCGTTGGGCGAAGACGCGCTATACCGGCGCCCGGTGAAGAAGTCGAACCAGTCGCCCTGCGGCAGCCATACGTCGGCCTTGCCCCGTCGGGAGGATTTATCCATCGGTTCCGTGATGGGCGCGGCCAGCAGTTCGGTGCCGAACATGTATTCGTTGGGAACGTGGTATGCGGCGTCGATGTCGGGCGATCCCCAATACATGGGCTCCACCAGGGGAAGGCCTGTCCGGGATGCGCGCCAGTTCATGGTGTGGAGGTACGGAATCATGCGATGGCGCAGGCGGAGCGCATCGTCCATGATCGCACGGAGGGGGTGCGGGTGATTTTTTTGGACGGTCAGGCGGCCAGTCCAAGACTTCTGCGGTATTGCACGGGGCTCATCCAGTCCAGTGACTTCTTGATCCTGGTTTCATTGTAGTGGGTCAGGTAGGCGGCCAGGCGTTCGCGGAACTCCTCGTAGCCCACGCCCCTCCAGTCCCGCCCGTAGAATAACTCGTTCTTGAGCCTGCCGAAGAACCCCTCGGCGGCCGCGTTGTCCGGGCTGCATCCCTTGGCGCCCATCGACCGGATCAGCCCGTGCTCCTCGCAGATGCGGATCCATTCGTCCCACCGGTAGTGGCAGCCGCGGTCGGAATGGATGATTGGATGTTCCCCGTCCCTGAGCGTGGCGACCGCGTCAAGGAGCATCCGGTTCGCCATGTCGGCGTTCGGGGAGCGCGACAAGGTCCAGGAGACCACCATCCCGTCGAAGCAGTCGACCACCGGGGAAAGCCAGCACTTGTACCCGTCCATGGTGAACTGGGTGACGTCCGTGACCCACAGCATGTTCGGCGCGTCGGCGTGGAAGTCCCGCTCCACGAGGTTCGCCGGGGGCCTCGCCG
>ENA-OQDC01000444-OQDC01000444.1-human-gut-metagenome-genome-assembly--contig:-NODE-444-length-29370-cov-4.639538_pt1 | contig 29370 bp, 34 predicted proteins | sample MGYA00242770_ERZ504601 | MGnify/ENA primary metagenome ERZ504601 (study PRJEB26092, sample SAMD00036305) | human gut metagenome | host: Homo sapiens | study: EMG produced TPA metagenomics assembly of...
GAGGCTACAATCACTACTTTTTATGATAAAATAAAACCATGACTATAAAAACTACTATGGGTATCTTGGCAGGTAAAGCTAGTCACTTTGTTCTCTCAAAATTGGGACGTGGCTCAACCTCCAGGAAAAATCGCCCTTAAATTTGATAAAGATATTTTAGACACACTAGCTAAAGATTATGAAATCGTCGTTGTCACTGGTACCAACGGTAAGACTCTGACAACCGCTTTGACAGTCGGTATTCTAAAAGAAGCTTACGGTGAAATTGTAACTAACCCTAGTGGAGCCAACATGATCACTGGGATTACTTCCACCTTTCTAACTGCTAAAAGAACTAAATCTGGTAAGAAAATCGCTGTCTTGGAGATTGATGAAGCCAGCCTTCCAAAAATCACTGAGTATATCACTCCAAGTCTTTTTGTCTTCACAAATATTTTCCGTGACCAAATGGACCGTTATGGTGAAATTTACACCACTTATCAGATGATTTTAGATGGTGCTGCTAAGGCGCCAGCGGCAACTATTTTGGCTAACGGGGACAGTCCTCTTTTTAATTCTAAAGAGCTAGTCAATCCCGTACGTTTCTACGGTTTTGACACTGAAAAACATGCGCCAGAGCTTACACACTATAATACTGAAGGAATTGTGTGTCCTAAGTGCGAGAGCATTCTTCAGTATCACCTTAATACTTACGCTAACTTGGGTGACTATGTGTGCCTTAACTGTGACTTTCACCGTCCAGAATTAGATTATAAGCTAACGCAGCTGACAAAAATCACCAACACCACTTCTGAATTTATCATTGACGGTCAAGATTACAAGATTAACGTTGGGGGGCTCTACAACATCTATAATGCCCTTGCTGCCGTTTCTGTCGCTGAATTCTTCGGCGTTGTGCCAGAGCAAATCAAAGCTGGTTTTGATAAGAGTCGTGCTGTCTTTGGACGCCAAGAAACCTTTAAAATTGGTGATAAATCATGTACTCTCGTACTGATCAAGAATCCAGTTGGAGCTAGCCAAGCTCTGGATATGATTAAACTTGCAGACTATCCATTTAGCTTGTCAGTCCTTCTTAATGCCAACTATGCTGATGGTATTGACACCAGCTGGATTTGGGATGCCAACTTTGAAAGCATTCTCGATATGGATATTCCTGAAATTAATGCTGGTGGTGTCCGTCACTCTGAAATTGCCCGTCGTCTGCGTGTAACTGGCTATCCAGAGGACAAAATTACACAAGCAGAAAAACTCGAAGATATTATGACCCTAATTGAAAAGCAAGACTGCGACCACGCCTATATCTTAGCGACCTATACTGCCATGCTTGAATTCCGTGATATTCTGGCCCAACGTCATGCTGTCGGAAAGGGGATGAACTAATGACTTATACTTCTCTCAAATCGCCAGAAAATCGTGACTACACCTATATCCTAAATGTTGCCCACCTTTACGGTAATCTTCTCAATACTTATGGTGACAATGGCAATGTCCTTATGATGAAATACGTGGGGGAAAAGCTTGGTGCTAAGATGACCTTCGATATCGTTTCAGTTGGCGACGACTTCGACAAGGAGCTCTACGACATAGTCTTCTTTGGAGGTGGTCAAGACTACGAACAATCCATCGTTGCCAAAGATCTCCCGTCAAAACGTGACGCTATTGATCAATACATTCAAGATAACAAAGTCATCTTAGCGATTTGTGGTGGTTTCCAACTTCTCGGACAATATTACATCCAAGCCAACGGTGTCCGCATTGATGGTATCGGTGTTATGGGCCACTATACCCTTAATCAGGAAAATAACCGCTACATCGGTGATATCAAGATTCATAACGAAGAATTCAATGAAACCTATTATGGTTTTGAAAATCACCAAGGTCGCACCTTCCTTTCCGATGATCAAAAACCACTTGGTAAAGTGGTCTACGGTAATGGTAATAACAAGGAAGATGGTACTGAAGGTGTCCACTATAAAAACGTTTATGGTAGCTACTTCCATGGTCCGATTCTTTCTCGTAATGCTAACCTTGCTTACCGCTTAGTAACAACTGCCCTTCGTAACAAATATGGTCAGGATATTCAATTACCAAGTTATGATGACATACTCTCAAGCGAGATAGCTGAAGAGTATGCAGATACTAAATCAAAAGCTGAATTCGAGAAATAATTCTTTTAAACAAAAAAGTGAACCCTGGAGGGTCACTTTTTTTGTCGTATTTACTTCCAAAGACGTCTTTTCTTCATTTTATCTTCAATTTTACGATTATCAATCCTGAAAATAGCAATCATATCAAACAAAAGCCAGGTTCTTTTTGGATAGACAATGTATTTTGGAGACCAAATTGGAGAGAATTTTTCTTTGTAACGTTGCAATCCACTAAAAGAGTAAAAACGCTGAGCAAAAACATAAACTAAATTGGCAACCTTTTCCTCCATGAAACTATCTTCTTCAGTACCTACGTTAGCTAGGGGAGCCATCCCCATATCAAAGTATTGCTTGCCTTCTGCTTTGAAGTATTGGAAGAGTTTGACAAAAAGGTAGTCCATGACGCCTTCAGGAGCCTTTTCAAAGTCATAACGCATAAGATCAATGGTTGCCACCCTTTTATTTTGGGTTGGCATGATATTAGCGAAGGCCACAATTTCTCCTTCTTTACTCTCAACGATAGCAATCGGTGCTTGTTGTAAATAGGCTTCATCAAAGAAACCAAGAGAGAAACCTTTCTCCTTACGACCGTTAAGCCATATATCTGAGACTGCCTTCATTTCCTGCATCTGAGTCTCCGAAAATGGAGGATTAAGTAATTTAAACTGGAAGCCTGCTTTTTCCACACGATTGGTTGGTTTACGGAACTTCTTACCATGCTTACCATCAATAGAATATGTCGTCAAATCAACCATGGCATTTTCTCCAAATTTCATGAAGTCAAAGCCATAATCATGAAGCATAAGGGTCACTCTCTCATCCGCCTCATAAAATAAAGCCTGTAAATTCCAATCAGATAAGTTTTTCAAGAAAGCTTCCCAAGCCGGACGATAATATTTTCATTACCAATAGGATTGCCCATAACCACACACTTGTTACTGATTTGTGCAAATTGAAAAACTACCTGATCTTGTCCATCGACACGATACCAAAAGAGGCGTTTATCATGTAGATAAGCTAGAGCACTTTCTGATGCGCCCCCATATTTCTCAAGAAGTGCTGTAAAACGCTCATTATCCATGCTTTGACCAAAATGCTTACGAGGTGCCAAAACTCTCAGTACAAGCCAAACAATGGTTGCAATGATTACCGATGCCAGTAAAATATCAAACCAAATATGAACAAAATGTCCAAGAATATCTCGGTTCCTAGGTGGTAACAAATGAGACCAAAAACCACTACCACCCAGAACAAGGAGGACCAAAATGGTAAAGGCTAAAAAAAGGAAATCCTTGGTTTTGTCTTCCCAGCTATAAACAAAATAGTGACGATTCAATCTTTTCCTTATAAGTAACATAAGTATCATAGAAAGCACAATCATGAAAGACATGGTCCAGGAAGTACCATTGAGATTGACGTAAATCAAAGTCAAGACGAAGGTAAGCAAGGATACAATAAAAGCTCCCTTAACGCGTCGCCTGATGAGGCGAGCCATGACAACAAAGAGGGTTCCAAATAAAATACTTGGAAACTGCCAGATCAACTGTTTCCTGAATAGGATCGAAACGGCTAATAAAGTAAACATTGCCAAGCTTTCTGGGATTGGGCAGATAAAAATCAAAGAGATTCCTAAAAAAACGTAACAAATAAACAGGATAAGATGGAAACTTCCACCAAATACTCGTGAAAGGAATATTGAATGTATTTATCATTGATGTGACCTCCCATGTGTTTGAAAAAGAAGACAACACCTAATAAAAATGGAATGATATAGTAGGTTAGACGAAAGAGCAATAGTAGACTGACCGCAAGAGCATTGCTGACACCCATAGACGTCAGACCACTAATCACAATCAAATCAAAACTACCAATCCCACCTGGAATCATGGAAAAGATACCAATGATAACCGCTAGAAAATATAGGGGAATCAGATTATAAAGAGGAACATGTAGACCCATTAAATAAGCCACACTCAGAAAACTCACAAGAGCTGTGCCCCATTCAGCAGTCGATACTAAAATAAGGCTTAGTCTCGTTTTCAAAGGGACTTGCCCCAAAATAAGGCAATTTTTCGCGACTTGAGACAAAGAAAATAAAAGGTAGGTATAAAAAGATTCCTAGTAAAAGTAACCAATATTTTCTCAAGTCAGGACTTAGAGGGAAAAACCAAAAGGTAGCAAACACCAAGCCACTTAGGAGCGACAAGCCCGACATGAAGTAAGGTAATAAACGTGATAGTGCCTTAACACCAGACTTTTCATGCCCATCTTCAGAATAAAAGGAATACCTCAATCCCACGTCAACTAAACCGGCAAAACCAGCCAAGTTATTAATGGTATTGACAGCCCAACTCGTTTCTAGTATATAGGATTTGGAATAATCCGTCTCTAGCTCCTTATTCAAGATAAGGTCATAAAAGAGCATGGGTAACACAGCAACTAAGCCTATCACTACCATCAAAGCAAGATGCCAAATTGACAGACCTGATAAAGCTGACTCCAGCGATTCTAAAGTGATCGTTCGTTTTAAACGAATCAACTCTACAACAACAAGAACCGCAATAGAAATAAAGAAGACAGATTTAACGGCAGTTTTTAAAGGTTGAAGTCTCTCTATAAGTCGCTTCATGCCACCACCTCTTTTTGACTAATTCTAACTAGCTCACGGATCATTTGATTAAAAACCTTGTATTTTTGTTGGGCTAAACGGTGTCCTTGTCGACGCTCGACATAGAGCTTATGAATTGGAAAGAGGTCCGAAATCTCCCTTGAATGACTAATACTAATGACATCTCTTTGTCCCATAACTACCCAAACAGGATAGGATGCCTGATGTAGTCGTTCCCTATCCAGCGGCAAATCATGTAGCATGAGCTCCGTTACCTGAGCCAAGATGTCCATTTTAGATGAAAATAGTGATAAGGCTTTTAGGCAATAATACTTTATATAAACCAGACATCTTGAACGTCTGGTCAATCCTTTAAAAGTCATATTCCCCGCATTAAGCAAGAGCCCTGCAATCCGGTCAGGAAAGCGACTGGCATAAACCATAGCTAGATTAGCCCCATCACTGTGACCAACAAACAGAGCCTTTTGATATTTAAAAATTGCAAAATCTCCTCCAAATCGGCAGCCATCTGTTCAAAGGTCATCTTAGCACTCTGACGACTAGATCTGCCCTGATTACGACTATCAATGAAAATTAAACGATAGTCTCGATATAGAATTCCTTGCTTACCAAAGTAGTTTCCTGATGAATTATTGCCATGCAAGAAGACAATTGGAAATCCTTTACCGAGGTCACGATAATAGATGATTTGACCATCTTTCACTTTAAATTCCATAATATTACCTACCTTTTCACTAACGTATTCTTACATGATGATTAGTCTTATAAGGCATTGGGTCCGATACCATAAAACAAAGTGCTCAGACCCTCTCATTCCATTATAACACTTCTATTTAGCAAAACTCAGAATATTAGTACATTTTCTGCAAAAAAGAAAAAGCCTTTTCAGACTTCTCCTATTATTAATAAGTTTTTGGGGCAATGAGTTTATTATAGTTTTCTTCATCTTCTTGGTTATCACGGACAAGCTTAGATACCATAAATGAAGATAAAATCAAACCAACACATCCCATAAGATAGTACCCCTTAACCATCAACGGCTCTTTACTCTTTAATAGTATAGAGGCTTACCAACATCGAGATTACAAAGAGGGCAAATGATCCCCATGTCATCATCTTGAAAGATCTCGTATTACGATACACTTTGTTCATAAATCTAGTCTCCTTTTATATACTAAGACTAGTATGACAACAATAAAATACTTGTACAAATTGAAATACGAAAAGGTTTCCATGTTTGTTTAACTTTCCAACTGTTCCGAAAGATCACTCCACTCTTCCATCAGAGCCTCTTGATTGACTGATAAGTCGTCTAGTTCTTTCTGCAAGTCAGACAATTCCACCACATCATTGGTTTCAAGCATAGCAATAGAGATTTTTCCCAAGCGTTCTTCGACGGTTTCTAATTCATTTTCGATTTGCTCAATACGTCGGCTCAGTTTACGGATCTCTTTTTGACTAGCTTTTTGAGCTTGATAATCACTAGCACCCGCTGAAGCTACTTGGGTCTCCTCTGGACCTTGATTTTCTTCCGCTTCAAGTCGTGCTAATTCTTCAAGCTCCGCCTTCTTTTCAAGATAGTAATCGTAATCTCCAAGATAAATAGTTGCTCCATCCTCAGAGATTTCCATCACTTTTGTTGCCACACGGTTGATAAAGTAACGATCGTGGCTGACAAAGAGAAGTGTTCCATCAAAGTCAATAAGAGCATTTTCCAATACTTCCTTACTATCAATATCCAAGTGGTTGGTTGGCTCATCCAGGATTAGAAAGTTATTATTTTCCATTGACAATTTGGCTAGGAGCAGACGAGCTTTCTCACCACCAGAAAGCATGGAAACTGACTTTTTGACATCATCACCTGAGAAGAGAAAAGCTCCCAGACGGTTACGAATCTTAACTTCAGGAGTTGTCGGAAAATCATTCCACAACTCATCAAGTACAGTGTTTGATGGTGTCAAGGCTGATTGTGTTTGGTCATAATAACCCACTTCAACATTCGCACCGTAGGTTGATGATCCCTTGATAAATGGCAATTTACCTACTACCGACTTAATAAAGGTCGTTTTCCCGACTCCATTTGGACCCACAATAGCGATAGCATCCATTTTTTTAACATCCAGAGAAATAGGCTCCGAGAGAATCTCATTATCGTAACCAATAGCAGCATTCCTAACTGTCAAGACCACATTCCCAGATACCTTGTCCACATGAAAAGTCATATTAGCAGACTTCTGGCCTTCTGTTGGCTTATCTAGGCGTTCAATTTTCTCCAGCTGTTTGCGACGGGCCTGAGCACGTTTGGTTGTAGAGGCACGAACAATATTACGATTAACAAAGTCCTCCAGCTTAGCAATTTCCTTTTGTTGCTTTTCGAAATTCTTGGCTTCGGTGGCCAACTTCTCAGCTTTTAAGTCCATGAATTTTGAATAGTTCCCGACATAACGATCTAAACTATGTTTGGTCAAATCTAGGGTTACTGTCGCCACCTTATCCAAGAAATAACGGTCGTGACTGACAATGATTAGAGCTCCCTGATAATTGACTAAGTAATTCTCCAACCAAGTGATAGTCTCAATATCCAAGTGGTTGGTCGGTTCGTCCAGTACCAAAAGCTCAGGCTTCTCTAGAAGCATTTTAGCCAAGGCCAAACGGGTATTTTGGCCACCAGAGAGATCTGAAATAGGCATCCCCCACATGCTTTCATCAAACTTAAAACCATTGAGAATAGCTCTGATGTCAGATTCATAGGTAAAACCACCGCGCTGTCTGAAATCCTCGGAAAGTCTATCATAGTCTATCATTAGCTTATTCAAGTCTTCCCCAGTTAACTCAGCCATCTTCATTTCCATGTCACGCAGACGTTTTTCATCTGCACGTAGGTCTGAAAAGACATTCAACATTTCCTCATAGATGGTATTACTAGACTCAAAACGACTGTCCTGAGCTAAGTAAGAAAGGTTCAAATCACGTTTTGTGTTGATTTCACCACTTGTCGGTGCTTCCTCTCCAACCAAAATTTTCAACAAGGTTGATTTTCCAGCACCGTTGCGCCCAACCAAAGCAATACGATCACGTTCATCCACCTGAATATTAATATTATCAAAGAGCACATCTCCTGAGAAAGAGCGCTCAATTTTATTTCCTTGTAAAATAATCATAACGCTTTAATTATACCAAAAAAGCCAAGCTCCTGCTTAGACTTTCTTACTTTCTTCTAAAATGCTAGCTACCTTAGTATTAATCAAATCTATAGCAACAGTATTTGAAACACCTTCAGGAATCACCACATCCGCATAGCGTTTGGTTGGCTCAATAAACTGATGATACATAGGTTTGACCACACTGTTATACTGATCGATAATACTATCTAAGCTACGACCACGTTCTTCCATATCACGCTTAATACGGCGGATAATACGGATGTCATCATCAGTATCTACAAAGAGCTTGATATCCATCAAATCACGCAAACGTTTATCTTCAAGTACCAAAATCCCTTCAACGATAAAAACATCCTGAGGTTCCTGACGATAGGTCTTGTTACTACGAGTGTGTTGCGTGTAATCATAAATCGGAATATCTACTGGACGCCCAGCAATCAGCTCATTGATATGCTCAATCATAAGATCTGTATCAAAGGCAAAAGGATGGTCATAGTTAGTTGATACACGCTCTTCGAAAGTCAAATGTGACTGATCCTTATAATAAGAATCATGCTCAATCATAGCAATTTTCTCATCTGGAAAATTGGATAGAATGGCACGAGAAACACTGGTCTTACCACCACCAGAGCCACCCGTAACCCCAATAATAATCGGTTTTTTAGGCATGGTAAATTCCTATCTAATATAGTCTTTCGTATCTATTTTACACTAAATCATGATATAATAAAAGCAAATCCATATAGAAAATGAGACTTTTATATTTATGTTTAAAAAACTTTCCTGAACAATGGCAAAACCTCCTTAAAGAAAAAGGAATCACGACAGAAACTGCCATTCAAAAAGAACTATTTACACCAATTACTGAAGGGGAGAATATCTTAGGTATCAGTCCAACTGGGACAGGTAAGACCCTAGCCTACCTTTTCCCACTTCTTCTCTCTCTTAAGCCCAAAAAAGCTAAGCAACTGCTTATCCTAGCACCTAACTCTGAACTTGCTGGACAAATTTTTGATGTAACCAAACAATGGGCTGAACCTCTAGGAATCACTGCCCAACTCTTCCTTTCTGGCTCTAGTCAAAAACGCCAAATTGAACGTCTGAAAAAGGACCAGAGATTCTTATTGGAACTCCAGGTCGTGTCTTTGAGTTGATTAAACTCAAAAAAATCAAAATGATGAACGTCAATACCATTGTTCTCGATGAATTTGACGAGCTTCTCAGTGATAGCCAATATCACTTCGTAACAAAAATCAGCCACCATGTCCCTCGTAACCACCAAATGATTTACATTTCAGCAACCAACAAAATTGATAGTCAAAATCTTGTCGAAAATACTATCGTTTATGACCTATCTAATCAGGAACTAGACACCATCAAACATTATTACATCAGCGTTGATAAACGTAATCGTGTCGAACTTCTTCGTAAGTTCTCCAATATCCCTAATTTCCGTGGTCTTGTCTTTTTCAATAGCCTTTCTGATCTTGGTGCTACTGAAGAACGTCTCCAATTTAACGGAGCTTCAGCTGTATCCCTAGCTAGTGACATTAACGTCAAATTCCGTAAGGTTATTCTAGAAAAATTTAAAAATCACGAGATCTCACTCTTATTAGGGACTGATCTCTTAGCACGAGGTATTGATATTGAAAACCTTGAAGTAGTCATCAACTTTGATATTCCTCGAGACCGTGAAGCCTACACTCACCGTTCAGGACGTACTGGCCGTATGGGAAATGAAGGTAGGGTGATTAGCTTGGTATCACATCCAGAAGATCTCAAAAAGCTTAAAAAATTCGCTAAAGTTTCAGAAATAGTTCTTAAAAATCAAGAAATTCACGAAAAATAAAATATGACAAAAGCACTTCAGAATCAACTGAAGTGCTTTTAACATATACAAATTAAGCTTTTTACCAAAGTCCTCAATCATTTGTTCCATTTCCTCACGAATTGGTGTTGTCAACATATAGAGGAAGTCACCTTGCAACTCTGCAAAGGCAGCTGGCATGATTTTCTTATCTTTGAGTTGTTTACGATACTTGTCGAAAAGTTCTTCCTCTATACCAGATTCTTACAGAAAAAGAGCCTTATAACTAAGGCCCTCTTTACTTTTTATAATTATTGACTGGCTTAACACTTAGTAGTCTGAAATATCAAATACTGTTGATTTCACACGAGTCATAGCTTCGATAGAGTACTTCACACCCTGAGTTCCGGCACCAGATCCTTTAACACCAAGGAATGGGAAGTTATCTGTACCACGTTGTGTTTTGTTGTTGATGTGAACTGTACCAACTTCAAGTTGCTCAGCAATTGCAAATGCACGTGGGTAGTCTTGTGTGAAGACAGCACCTTGAAGTCCAAATTCAGATTCGTTAGAAATCTTGATTGCTTCTTCAACTGAAGATACACGGATGAATGGCAACACTGGACCAAATGGCTCTTCCCAAGCAAGACGCATGTCAGTAGTTACATGGTCAAAGACAGCTGGGTAGATAAGGTTTCCTTCACGTTTCAATTCAGTTTTAGCAGTAGCACCTTGCTCAACTGCGTCATCAATTAAACCTTGAACAAAATCAGCAGCTTTCGTATCGATAAGTGGTGTAACACTTGCACTTTCTTCAGGCATACCAACAGTGATATTACCGACCAAAGCTGTTACTTTTTCTACCAATTCATCTGCAACACTATCCATTACAAGAACACGTTTGATAGCCGTACAACGTTGTCCTGAATAGTCAAAGGCACCAGCCACAATGTTTTTAGCAGTCAAGTCAAGATCAGCATCTTCAAGAACGATAGCAGCATCTTTACCACCAAGTTCAAGCATTACTGGACGCATTGCTGCCAAACGACCGATATTTTCACCGACTGGAGTCGAACCTGTAAAGTTGATAAAGTCAACTGCTTTGTGTTCAACGATGTAGTCACCAATAACTGAACCACGTCCTGTGATAGAGTTCAAGACACCAGCAGGGATACCAGCTTCAACAAACGCTTCTACCAAAAGAAGCCCTGAGATAGAACCTTGTGTTGGTGGTTTGAAGGCAACAACGTCACCAGCGATCAAGGCAGGAGCAATTTTAGAACCAGCCAAGTTTACTGGGTAGTTAAATGGTGAGATAGCAAGGACAAGACCTACTGGTTCCCGACGAACAACAGCAATTTTTTTCTTGCTACCAGCATCAAAAGCACCACCTTCGAGTACTTCACCTTCCAAACGCAAACCTTCTTCAGCAGCATAGTGGATAATTTCAGCAGTACGAACAACTTCACCAATTGCAGATTTCAAACCTTTTGAAATTTCTTTAGAAAGAACTTGTCCGATTTTTTCTGCATCACGTTCCAAGATATCAGCTGCTTTATGAAGATAAGCTGCACGTTCAGCATATGAAAGTGCACGCCATGCTGGGAGTGCTGCTTTAGCTGCTGCGTAGACTTCATCTACTTCAGCTTGGCTCATAGCTGGAACTGACCCAAGTTCCTCACCATTTGCAGGTGCGTAAATAGTAATTGAATTTTCAGATGTTTTCCACTCACCATTGACATAGTTTTTGTATTGTTTAGCCAAGATAGTAACTCCTTTTATCTATTATAAAATCTATTTTATCACTTTTTTAGCAATATTCCAACATTTAAATGAGTAGTATTCAGAAAATTTTGACAAAAAAATACTAAAAATTATTAACCAAGGTTAGACGTATTTTACTCCTAACCAAAGGACGAGTTAAATCTCTTCTCTCTGCTTAGATATAAAAAAGTGAAAGCTCAAGCCTCCACTTTTTTGATTAATCCACGTTAACATATTTTTTGAAAGTTCAAGAACTTCTTCCATTGTTGAACATTCAGTAAGTGCACGGTTAGCGTATTCTTCCATTTTAGCTGTGTCAAGTTTCTTCATTAAGCTACGTGTGCGAAGTATTGATGTAGCTGACATTGAGAACTCATCCAAGCCCATTCCGACAAGGAGTGGAACAGCAGTTTGATCACCGGCCATTTCACCACACATACCAGCCCATTTACCTTCAGCGTGAGCTGCCTTAATAACGTTGTTAATCAAGCGAAGGATTGATGGGTTATATGGTTGGTAAAGGTATGAAACTTGTTCATTCATACGGTCAGCAGCCATTGTGTATTGGATAAGGTCGTTTGTACCAATTGAGAAGAAATCAACTTCTTTAGCAAATTGGTCAGCAAGCATTGCTGCAGCTGGGATTTCAATCATGATACCTACTTCGATGTCGTCTGCAACGGCAACACCTTCAGCAACCAATTTAGCTTTTTCTTCTTCAAGAATACCTTTAGCAGTACGGAACTCAGTCAACAAAGCAACCATTGGGAACATGATACGCAATTTACCGTGAACAGATGCACGAAGCAAGGCACGTAATTGAGTACGGAACATTTGGTTACCAGTTTCAGAGATAGAAATACGTAATGCACGGTAACCCAAGAATGGATTCATTTCTTTAGGAAGGTCAAAGTAAGGAAGTCCTTTATCCCCACCGACATCCATTGTACGAACAACAACAGGTTTACCATTCATACCTTCTAGAACTGCTTTGTATGCTTCATATTGGTCTTCTTCGGTTGGGAAATCTTGAGAATCCATATACAAGAATTCTGTACGATAAAGACCAACTGCTTCTGCACCATTATCGTTAACACCTTCAACGTCTTTAGGTGTACCGATATTTGCTGCTAACTCGAAGTGTTTTCCATCAGCAGTAACTGTTGGAGCATCTTTAAGTTGAGCCCATTCTGCCTTTTGTTTGGCGTAAGCTTCACCAGCTGCTTTAAACTCAGCAATTTGTTCCTCAGTTGGATTAATAACAACTTCACCGGTAATACCTGAAACCGCTAAAATGTCACCATCTTTAACAAGTTCAGTTATGTTGTTTATTCCAAGGACTGCTGCGATTTCAAGTGTACGAGCCATAATTGCAGAGTGACTAGTACGTCCACCGATATCAGTAACAAAAGCTTTTACAAATTTTTTATTCAACTGAGCTGTATCAGATGGAGTCAAGTCATGAGCAACAATGATTGATTCTTCATCGATTGTTGCTGGGTTTGGCAATTTCTTACCAAGCAAGTTTGCAAGCACACGTTTAGTAACGTCACGAATATCCGCTGCACGTTCTTGCATGTACGGGTTATCATCCATACCTTCAAAGATCGCGATAAACATGTTAGTTACTTCCGTCAAAGCAGCTTCGGCATTAACTTGTTTAGCACGGATAGTTTCTTTGATTTGACCAGTCATTTCTGGATCAGCAAGAACCATCAAATGAGCATCAAAAACGGCTGCTGCTTCTTCACCAAGGCTTTCAACTGCTTTTTCACGGATAACAGAAAGCTCGTCTTGCGACGCCGCTAGAGCAGCATCTAGACGAGCCTCTTCTGCACTTATATCTTCAACTGTAACAGTTTCAAATGACAAGTCTGGTTGAACAAGTAGATATGCCTTAGCAACAGCAACACCATCAGATGCCGCGATTCCTTTAAGCATTTTTGTCATATTTTTATGCCAATCCTTCTTTTGTCATTGTTTCTGCGATTGCTGCAATTGCATCATCAGCGTCAGGACCTTCTGCAGAAATAGTTACGTCAGCACCTTGACCAACACCAAGACTCATAACACCCATGATAGATTTAAGGTTAACTGCTTTACCTTTGTATTCAAGAGTGATATCTGAAGCAAATTTACTTGCTGTTTGAACAAGCAAAGTAGCTGGTCGTGCGTGAATACCAGTTTCTGCAACAATGTGGAAATCTTTAGAAGCCATAATGAACTCTCCTTCTTAATTTGGAATATTTGAGTTATCAATGATAACCCTTACAATTTAGTATTATAACATAGCTGTTTGATATTATCAAGGTTAAGACGCACTTTATAAAAGTTTTTCATAAGCTAATCTCTCATTTTATTTCCAATTTTCATTTTTCAAACCATAATCAAACACCATTCTTTATCTATTCACAATATTTTCAGAAAACTTCTTTCATATTGTTTTCAATCATTAATTTTCATTTTTGTGCAAAAACAATCATATAATTGAGAGAATTTGATTGCTGAAACCACTGGTTGAATAGGCTCGTTTTCCAAAGGCTAGGTCAGCTGTAAAAATCCCTAATTTAAAGTTTTTTTCAATAGCACTTATAATGAGTTCAGCTGCTTCAGACCAACCGATATATTCTAAAAGCATACAGCCAGATAAGAGAATAGAGCAAGGATTAGCCCTATCTTGATCCGCAATATCTGGAGCCGTTCCATGAGTAGCTTCAAAGATAGCATGGCCTGTTTGATAGTTAATATTAGCTCCAGGGGAGATTCCGATACCACCAACCTGGGCAGCTAGAGCATCACTTGCATAATCGCCATTCAAGTTGGTTAATGCAACAACATCAAATTTTTCGGGATTCAAAAGAATCTGTTGTAGAAAATTATCAGCGATTATATCATTAACTTCTAGACGGCCAGCAAGCATTTCTTCCTTATATTCTTCCTCAGCCACTTCATAGCCCCATTTACGAAAGCCACCTTCTGTGAATTTTTGAATATTCCCTTTATGCACCAATGTCACTTTCTTTAGATTGTTCTTAAGAGCATAGTCAATAGCTGAACGAATCAATCGTTTACTTCCTTCTATTGAAATAGGCTTAATTCCAATACTACTTGACTTGGGAAAGCGAATTTTATCGACATTCATTTCTGTTTGAAAAAAAGCGATAACGCGCTCTACATCTACCGTTCCTGCTTCCCATTCAATTCCTGCATAAATATCCTCAGTATTCTCACGAAAAATAGTAATGTCTGTTTTTTCTGGTTCCTTAAGCGGACTTGCTACTCCTTCGAAATACCGAACCGGTCGAACACAAGCGTAGAGATCAAGTTCTTGACGTAAAGCTACATTTAAAGAACGAATTCCTCCTCCGACAGGTGTTTCAAGTGGCCCCTTAATAGCTACCAGGCTTTCTCGAATAGCCTCTAAAGTTTCTTGCGGCAACCACTCACCTGTTTTATCAAAAGCCTTTTTTACCTGCCAAAAGCTCTTGCCACTCAATACGACGCTGTCCTCCATAGGATACTTCTACCGCTTTATCAAAAATTGCTTGAGCATTCTTCCAAATATCACGTCCAACACCATCTCCTTCAATGAAAGGAATAATCGGATTATCAGTAACTTTGAGCTTGCCATTAGTCATAAGGATTCTTTCTGCCATATATTTTTTCCTCCCTAGCGTTTTTCTAAAGCAATATAAGTCATATTTTCTTGTCCAATATACTGTGAACGTGGACGAATCAATTTGTTATTTTTTTGTTGCTCGTGAATATGTGCAATCCAACCGGCAACTCGACTCATAGCAAAGATGAGTGTAAAGATATCGCTGTCAATTCCTAGAGTATGATATACAGTGGCTGAATAGAAGTCCACATTAGGAATCAATCCTTTCTTATCTCTCATGAACTCTTCAATTTCTTGAGACTTATTAAAGAATTCTTCATTCTCTGTACCCTCTGTCAACTTCTTGGCCATATCCCTTAAGAAAATCTCACGAGGATCTTTCTTCTTGTAAACACGGTGCCCAAATCCCATGATTTTTTCTTTAGAATCAAGTTTTTCCTGCAAGTATGCATTGACATCACCAGATTCACGAACTTCTTTTAGCATATCAAAGACACGTTCATTAGCCCCACCATGAAGTGGACCTTTCAGGGCACCAATAGCTGTCGTGACACAAGAATAAATATCTGTTAGGGTTGAAGCACAAACTCGCGTAGCAAATGTTGAGGCATTCAATTCATGGTCAGCATGAAGGATTAAAGTCTTATTCATAGCTTCGATTTCAATTTCAGAAGGTTCAACACCATTCAACATGTAAAGAAAATTCGCTGCAAATCCTAAATCCTTCCGTGGTTTAAGAGGCATTTTACCAGTACGTAAACGTGCAAAAGTCGTAATGATAGTTGGCAATTTAGCCATTAATTCGATGCTTTGCTGATAAACAGCTTCCATGGATCTTTCCTCAGCATCCACATTATATACACCAAGTAGGGAAACTGTTGAACGAAGAACACTCATCGGGTGTAAATGGGGGCGAGATTGGATAAGAATACATTGTTCTACAGCATCTGAAATATCATAGTTCTTACGTAATTCGGCCTCAAAATACTTGAGTTCCATTTGCGTTGGAAGATGACCATTCCACAGCAGATAAATTACTTCCTCAAAAGACGCCTTATTATTCATAAACTCGGAAATATCATATCCTGCATAGGATAAATGGTCATCAATAATAGATGAAATCCTAGTATTACAGGCAATCATATCCTTAAGTCCATCAATTTCAACTGTTGTCATTTTAGGCTCCCTTCAATTTTTTTCTTACAACCATTGGCAAGATACCACCATTTTTATAGTAGCGAATATCAGCATCTGCATCAAAACGAACCAGTACTTTGAAAGTTTTGGTTTGTTCAGGTGTTGAAGCTGTAACAGTAATAACATCATGAACACCTGGATTTTCTGAAAGATCAAAGCTAAAAATCTCATGTCCTGTCAATCCAAGAGTTTCAGCATTTTCTCCTTCCATAAATTGTACCGGCAAAATTCCCATCATGACTAGATTTGAACGGTGAATACGCTCAAAACTCTCAGCAAGTACTACTTTCACACCAAGGAGATTTGCCCCTTTAGCTGCCCAGTCACGACTTGAGCCCATACCATAATCCTTACCAGCAATTACAAGTGTATCTCGATTAGCTTCTTTATATTTCATAGCAGCATCGTATATGGGTAGAATGTCACCTTCATATTTAGTATATCCACCAATTTTTCCTTCTACCAACTCATTTTTGATACGAATATTAGCAAAAGTTCCTCGCATCATGACTTCATGGTTTCCACGACGACTACCATAAGAATTAAATTCTTGATAATCTACACCATTTTCAGACAAATAGCGTGCTGCTGGACTGTTTCTAGCAATATTACCAGCTGGAGAAATATGGTCTGTTGTAACCGTATCTCCAAATTTAGCCAATACCTTCAAATTATTCAATGGTTTAATGGTCAAATCATCTCCTAAAGCATCAAAGTAAGGTGGATTTTGAATATAGGTAGACTTCTCATTCCATTTATAATTTTGGCTCTTTTCAGTAGTAATGGCATTCCACTTCTCACTGTCTGAGAAGACACTAGCGTATTCGTCTCGGAAAAGTTGACGGGTTACGTATTTATCAACATAAGCTTCAATTTCATCACGTGATGGCATAATATCTTCTAGATAGACGGCTCGCCCATTGTCGTCAAAACCTAAAGGCTCCCTTGTCAAATCAATATTAGTGTTACCAGCCAAAGCGTAGGCAACAACCAATGGTGGGCTAGCTAAGAAATTTGCTTTTACGAGAGGATTAATACGCCCTTCAAAGTTACGATTTCCTGACAGAACGGCACTCGCTAGTAAGTCCGTGTCTACAATAGCTTTAGCTACCTCAGGACGTAGATCTCCCGAGTTACCAATACACGTCGTACAACCGTAACCTACCAAATTGAAGCCAAGCTTGTCTAAGTAGCTTTGCAAGCCTGAAGCTTTAAGATAACCAGTAACAACTTTAGAACCTGGTGCCAAAGATGTCTTCACCGTTGGAGATACCTTTAACCCTTTCTCAACTGCTTTTTTAGCTAAAAGACCAGCCGCCATAAGAACGTAAGGATTTGAGGTATTGGTACATGATGTGATCGCTGCAATGGCCACATGCCCCGTTTGAATTGTTTCTGAATGATCCTCAAAATCAACTTTTGCCGTTTTTTCTAACTCCTTCTTGTCCAATCCAAAGCCACGCACACCTGCTTCTCGTACCACTGCATCCTGAAATTCTTGCTTAGCATCGGACAAGAGAATCAAATCCTGTGGACGTTTGGGACCCGAGATAGAAGGTTTAATGGTTGACAAATCAATTTCAACAACCTTAGTATACTTGGCTTCTTTACTTGGGTCATAAAACAGATGATTGGCTTTTGTGTAGGCTTCAGTGACCTGGATATGTTCCTCATCACGATTAGTTAAACGCATGTAGTTAAGAGTTTCGTCATCAATAGGAAAATAACCACAAGTTGCCCCATACTCTGGTGCCATATTAGCGATTGTAGCACGATCAGCTAGAGATAGGCTCTTTAAGCCAGAACCAAAATACTCTACAAATTTACCAACAACATTTTCAGAACGAAGTACTTGAGTAATCTTGAGAGCCAAGTCTGTTGCCGTAGCAATTTTAGGAAGTTCACCTGTTAAATGTACACCAATAACCTCTGGAATTGGGAAATAGGAAGCTTCACCTAGCATAGCTGCTTCAGCTTCAATTCCGCCGACACCCAGCCAGAACACCAATACCATTAATCATCGTTGTGTGACTATCTGTACCAAACATAGAGTCGGGATATAGTAGCCCATCTTTTTCAATAATGACATCACTTAGAAATTCAATATTAACCTGATGGATAATACCTGTAGCTGGTGGAACCGCACGGTAATTTTCAAAAGATTGTTCGGCCCATTTAAGAAATTCGTAGCGCTCATTGTTACGTTTAAATTCTAGATTGATATTATCTTCAAGCGCTGTATCACATCCATATGAATCGACTTGAACAGAGTGGTCAATGACTAAATCTACTGGAATCTCTGGATTAATAAGTTCTGCTTTACCACCATTAGCCACTATAGCATCCCGCATTGAGGCCAAGTCAACGACAACAGGAACCCCTGTGAAATCTTGTAAAATGACGCGACTTGGTTTAAATGGTATCTCAGAAATTGTTGGAAAATTCGGAAATTTTATCAGATCAGAAATGTGAGATTCCTTAACATCAATGCCATCTTTTTTTCGGAGGAGACTTTCAAGTAGTATTCGAATGCTATAAGGCAGTTCTTCGACCTTAACATCATAGGATTTTGCTGCTTTTTCGAGATCATAAAAAGAGAATATCTTACCATTTACAGTTAGATTTGAACAGTATTCTTGCATACTTGAACCTCCATTAGTTAAAAAATTTCCTCTATTCTACACTGTTTTTTTAAAAAAAACAAATAAAATTGGCATTATGGTGTGATGTTTTATTACATCTTCAGTCAGTTGTTGGAATTTTAGCCATTTCCATAAATAAATTCTATTTAATTTAAGAAAACTTAAAAAGCCTTCAAAACACAAGATATAGGGTTGTGTTTCAATACTAAACACAAAATATTGTATTCCTTAAAATATTTAGCTTGATTTTTCCCAATATTTTGGGTATTCTATTAAAGTCGAAAAAATGACACCTAGTCACTTAAAATCTTTAAAAAAAGGAGTATTTGCAATGGCAAAGATTACATTGTTTTCAAAAAACAACTGTATGCAATGCAAAATGACAAAAAAATTTTTGGAAAAGGAAGGTGCTGATTTCGAAGAAATCAATATCGATGAACAACCAGAAAAAATTGATTACGTCAAAAGCCTAGGCTTTACTGCTGCTCCAGTGATTGAAGCAGGCGATATCGTCTTTTCAGGTTTTCAACCGGCTAAACTTAAAGAAATCCTTTAATTATCAAGTTTTTATATAGAAAGGAACTTGTTTGCTTAGTTTAATATGTTAACTTTAACCTTTAAACTAGGCCTGGTATCTGTATTATGTCTTTAAAAAATCTTGGCGATGTTTCTTACTTCCGCCTCAACAACGAAATTAACCGTCCTGTAAACGGTCAGATTCCTTTGCATAAGGATAAAGAAGCGCTTCGTGCCTTTTTCCTTGAAAATGTTAAGCCAAATTCAATGGCATTCAACAGCATCACAGATAAAATTAATTATTTGATTGAAAACGACTATATTGAGTCTGAATTCATCGGTAAATATGAACCTGCTTTCATCGAAAAATTGTCTGCAGAAATTCATGCTCAAAAATTCCGCTTTCAATCTTTCATGGCAGCCTACAAGTTCTACCAACAATATGCTCTCAAAACAAACGATGGCGAGACATACCTTGAAAGTTTTGAAGATCGTGTTCTTTTTAATGCTCTTTACTTCGCTGATGGTGATGAAAACCTGGCTAGTGACCTTGCTAACGAAATGATTCACCAACGTTATCAACCTGCTACTCCTTCATTTTTAAATGCTGGACGTAGTCGTCGTGGAGAACTCGTTTCATGTTTCCTTATCCAAGTAACGGACGATATGAATTCCATCGGTCGTTCTATTAACTCAGCTCTCCAATTATCACGTATTGGTGGAGGGGTTGGTATTAGCCTATCTAACCTACGTGAAGCTGGTGCTCCTATCAAGGGATATGCTGGTGCTGCTTCTGGAGTTGTCCCAGTTATGAAGCTTTTTGAAGACAGCTTCTCTTACTCAAATCAACTTGGTCAACGTCAAGGTGCTGGTGTTGTTTATCTGGATGTTTTCCACCCAGATATCCTTGCCTTCCTTTCAACTAAGAAAGAGAACGCTGATGAAAAGGTACGTGTTAAGACATTGTCACTAGGTGTTACAGTACCAGATAAATTCTACGAGTTAGCACGTAATAATGAAGATATGTATCTCTTCAGCCCCTACTCTATCGAAAAAGAATACGGTAAACCATATAACTACATTGATATTACAGCTATGTATGATGAATTGGTTGCCAATCCTAATATCACCAAAACTAAGATTAATGCGCGTGAGTTAGAAACTGAAATTTCTAAACTCCAACAAGAGTCTGGTTACCCATATATCATCAACATTGATACAGCTAACAGACATAACCCAATTGATGGTAAAATTGTTATGTCCAACCTCTGTTCTGAGATTCTCCAAGTTCAAACACCAAGTGAACTTAACGATTCTCAAGAATTTGTTAAACTCGGTACAGATATCTCATGTAACCTTGGATCTACTAATATCCTGAACATGATGACTTCACCTGACTTTGGTCGTTCCATTAAGACTATGACACGTGCGCTTACCTTTGTTACAGACAGCTCAAGTATCGATGCCGTTCCATCAATCAAAAATGGGAACCAACAAGCTCATACCTTTGGTTTAGGAGCTATGGGGCTTCACTCTTACCTTGCTAAACACCATATCGAGTATGGTAGCCCAGAATCTATTGAATTCACTAATATCTACTTCATGCTTATGAACTACTGGACTTTAGTTGAATCTAACAATATTGCCCGTGAACGTCAAGAAACCTTTGTCGGCTTTGAGAATTCAAAATATGCTGACGGTTCTTACTTTGATAAATACGTTACAGGGCAATACGTTCCTAAATCTGACCGTGTTAAAGAACTTTTCGAAGGCCACTTCATCCCACAAGCCAAGGATTGGGAGGAACTACGTGAACTCGTTAAAAAAGATGGTCTCTACCATCAAAACCGTTTGGCTGTTGCGCCAAATGGCTCAATCTCTTACATTAACGACTGTTCTGCTTCTATTCATCCAATCACACAACGTATTGAAGAACGTCAAGAGAAGAAAATCGGAAAAATTTACTATCCAGCCAACGGTCTTTCAACAGACACTATTCCTTTCTACACTTCAGCCTACGACATGGACATGCGTAAAGTTATCGACGTTTATGCCGCTGCGACTGAACACGTTGATCAAGGTTTGTCATTAACCCTATTCTTGCGTAGTGAGTTGCCTAAAGAAATTTACGAATGGAAAACAGAAAATAAACTAACAACTCGCGATCTTTCTATCCTTCGTAACTACGCCTTTAACAAAGGAATCAAGTCAATCTACTACATCCGTACTTACACAGATGACGGCGAAGAAGTTGGCTCTAACCAGTGTGAAAGCTGTGTCATCTAAGATAGTGATTTGAGGCTAACAACTTCACTACTCTTATTTATAAAAAGCATAAAATGGGTCGGTTCGCCGACTTTTTTAATAGATAAACTCAAAAAACTATATCATGATTTTTAATTATGATAAAATAGAAATGATATCAATAAAGAAAGAGGTTTCTAATGGAAACTTACTATAAAGCCATTAACTGGAATGAAATCGAAGATGCGATTGATAAATCTACCTGGGAAAAATTAACTGAACAATTTTGGTTAGATACTCGAATTCCCCTTTCAAATGACCTTGATGACTGGCGTAAACTTTCAGCTGAAGAAAAAGATTTAGTTGGAAAAGTTTTCGGCGGCTTGACCTTGCTAGATACCATGCAATCTCAAACGGGTGTTGAAGCCATTCGAGCAGACGTTCGTACACCTCATGAAGAAGCTGTCTTGAACAACATTCAGTTTATGGAATCTGTTCACGCAAAATCTTACTCTTCTATTTTCTCAACTTTGAATACTAAATCAGAAATTGAGGAAATTTTTGAGTGGACAAACAGCAACAAGTACTTGCAAACTAAAGCAAAAATCATTAATGATATCTATGAAAACGGAACGGCACTTCAGAAAAAAGTTGCTTCAACTTATCTTGAAACCTTCCTTTTCTATTCAGGCTTCTTCACTCCACTCTATTATCTTGGTAATAATAAGCTAGCTAATGTCGCTGAAATTATCAAACTCATTATCCGTGACGAATCTGTTCACGGTACCTATATTGGCTATAAGTTCCAACTAGGATTCAACGAATTACCTGAAAAAGAGCAGGAGAGTTTCCGTGAATGGATGTATGATCTCCTCTATCAATTATATGAAAATGAAGAACTCTACACTAAATCTCTTTATGACGGTGTTGGATGGACCGAAGAAGTAATGACCTTTCTTCGCTATAACGCCAATAAAGCATTGATGAATTTAGGACAAGATCCTCTTTTCCCAGATTCTGCTAACGATGTTAACCCAATCGTTATGAATGGTATTTCTACAGGAACATCAAACCACGATTTCTTTTCTCAAGTCGGTAATGGTTACCTTCTAGGTACTGTTGAAGCTATGCAAGATGATGATTATAACTACGGACTAAAATAAAAGCTAGCCTAGGCTAGCTTTAATGGCTCTATAATTTCTGTAGTGGGTAAAACCACTGTAGAGATTATAGAGCTTTTTGAATGCAGACAAAAAGTCCCATAAAAACTATAATGAAAAGCAACCAAACCATCATTAGGAAGAACTCATGAAATCTATTAAGAATACCACAGGATTAATCGGAATGATAGATCCTAACATCATTATTCTTGTTTTTAAAATGGATACTCATATCTAGGTTCAAGCAAAACTAGAACTCCAACACTACTACGTCTGAAGAAACGTCGCTTCCAGTGTAAAGATTGTAGAAAAGTCACGGGGGCTGAGACATTAATCGTTGAGAAAAACCACCAAATTTCAAATCTAGTCCGCCAAAAGGTCTCACAACTCCTAACTGAGAAGATATCACTAACGGATATTGCCAGAAGACTTCGTGTGTCGACATCCACTGTCTATCGTAAGCTTGATCAGTTTACTTTCAAGGAACATTTTGATAAACTCCCAAGGGTTATGTCCTGGGATTAGTTTGGGTTCAAGAAAGGAGAATTGACTTTTGTCGCTCAGAACTATGAGACTAACAAATCTTTAATATATTCTCAGACTCAGAGCTCAATCTGATATTAGCTAACGCTCAACATATTAAGAATGTACCTGGTCGAAAAACAGACATGAAGGATGACGAATGGATTGCACAGCTCGGACGTTGTGGACTTATTGAGCCATCTTATATTCCTAACCCTGAAGTAATGCAGTTACGTTTACTCACTCGTAGGTTACGTTCTTACAAACAACGTCAAACTCAAATAAAGAATAAGATTCATAACCTCTTACAACCTACTAATATCAAACTAACCAGCTATCTTTCTGTTATCTTCTCTAAGACAGGACAATCTCTTTTAATGCTCTTTATCAATGGGGGAACTGATTGATTATGACAATGTGACAGCTTGTATTCACAAGCATGTCAAAGCAAGTCCCGAAGAATTTAATGTAGGCCATGAATGGGAAGTTGTCTCTGGAGGATCGATTTCTCTTGGACCAAAGCCTAGAAGAATATCAATTGTATCAAAAACTCATGAATAAATTAACGATTGAAATAATAGCTTATATCGAAAAGGAGTTCCCCTGAAGAAAATAGATTACTTCAAACGATTCCTGGTGTGAGTGAAACTTGTGCAGCCACTATTTTAGCTGAGATTGGACCAGATGTGAAGGCTTTTCAATCGGATGCAGACTTAGCTTCTTGGGCTGGGCTCTGCCCAGAATCCTATGAAAGTGCTGACATTAAAAAATCCTCACACATCACACAAGGAAATCGATATATCAAGCAGGCTTTGACCATGTCGGTATTGATTGAGGCTCACTCTAAAGATAATGCGTTTTTATCTTTTTATATCAAAATTTCCCAAAGAGGAAGTAAAATGAAAGCCGGCATTGCTTGTGCACATAAGCTGCTTCGTATCTTTTACAAAATTCTCGCAACACATCAAGAATACGACAAAGAAAAAGTGCTAGAACTGAGGAAACAGTTCTAACTCCAAACTAAAAAAATTTCAATTACCGTATAGCACAGGAAGTGATTTTTGCACTTTTTACTGTCTTTTTTCAAATCATGACTCCCCCGTTAGACAGGAGGTCATGTTTTGTCTCGCACCTAACGGAAAGAGACGGACTGAAAGTCACATAATAAAAAGAAAGGACGAAATTTGTCCTTTCTCGATCTTAGCTTTTCTTCAACACACTACAGTTGACAAAGAGCCAAAAAATAGGAAAAGCCATCCAAATGGACAGCTCTTTCACTACCTAGAAAGTCAAGTAAAGAAATCTACGATAGCTTGCCAGATTTGTGCGAAAATATTTTTGCTATTCTCAAGTGTTTGGTTAGCATCAAAGTTTAAGTTGATGCCAGAGAAAGTATTACCCGCTTTTGAAACGATAGAAGCTTTAAGTGAACTCAGACTTGACTTGAAGCTAGCACTATCAATGATTGATGACTTAGATAAATTTAAAGCAAAGTTCACCAAAAGATTGATTTGAGTATCAGAAAGATTCAGGTTGTAGTTATTGATGGTTCGCTGAACAATCGTTTTAGCTTGATCATCAGTCAACTTATTTCCTTTATCAGCAACTGCCGTCTTGATATCAGTCATGGCTACATTAAGCTTATCCGCATCATAGTTACTCTTACCTGAATTCTCATCATTGATTTGGGAAAGGGTTTTAAGCTCTTCCTGAGCAAGCTCTTTGCTTTCATCTGAGACTTTTGCTCCATTCTGCTCTAGAGAATAATAAATACCAGCCAAGGCACTTTCCCCAGTTACTGGAATAGGTGCTGCTACTGTAATCTTAGCATGTTCAATACCAAGTGTCGTTGCAGCATTACGATACATATCTGGAGTGATTTTTGTGATATTTTGTGGTGTCACAATTTCTACACTCAAGGTTTCCTTAGCACCTAGTTTAGCAATCTTAACTGAAGAATATAACTGAAGACTAGAATCATCTGCAACATTCATGATATTTGCATAGGCCGTAGTCGTTAATGTCTTGACATTGGTATCCTTGCTACTATCATAACTTAGCAAGTTTAGGGTCTGATTACGCTCTTCCTCTGACAAAGAATAACCCATAACGTAGTCAGGTTGAACGTAAGATTCATCAATAACCTTTTGGACATCTGACGATGTGTCTGCTTGAGCAGCTGAGGCAAAGGTTGTCACCAAAGTTAGGAAAGCCATCCCAGCAACGAAAAGCTTTTTCAATTTCATGTATGTTTCCTTTCGAAAATAGAATAGTATCCATAATCTCCTAAAAGATGACCGAGTATGAGCTCAGCCGTGAATTCATTATACCATGACTTAAAAAATAGGGTCAAAAAAACTACTCATGTAATTCCAAAGGGAGCCCGTCTGGATCAGCAAAGAAAGTCATCTTTTCCCCAGTAAAACTGTCCTTGCGAATAGGTTAGCATGAAATACCTTTTTGTTCCAAAGACTCGACAACCTCTTCAATATTAGCCACTTTAAAAGCTAAATGACGTAGTCCACACGCCTCAGGATAAAACAGACGCTTTGGTGGATCCACATAGGCTAGATCACTAGTCTTATTTCCAAAGATTTCCAGTTCTATATCACCACAACGTAGATCTAATTTATAATCGTGACGTTCCGGACAGTGATTTTCACGTATGATTTCAAAACCTAGTTTATTAACATAAAAATCTCGAGATAGATCATAATCAGAAACAATGATAGCGACATGATGTATTGTTTCCAAAAACATTTTTTCCCTCCATAGAAAAAGACCTTACGGCCTTTTCTTAACTTTGAAATTGATTGTATGACTTATTGAAGTCTTCAAGAATATTTGAACTTGCCTTGTCAAAGTCTATCTGCGATTCCAAGTTCCCTTTGACAACTGTACGCTGAGTTGCTTCAGCATCTGTACAAGTTACCAAAGTCACTTCAGATTTACCAGGAGTGTTATCAACCACTGCTACTTCAGTTGGTTGGACAATTTTTACCTCACTGATAACATAGGTGTAGACCTTATTTTTATCCGTAAGATAAATCTTCATGCCATTTTTTGCTCTATCTATTGGTGAGAAGAGCATATCAGAAGCCCCAGCGATACCGAAAATGTGGTGACTAGCCAATGAATAATTATTTTCCCCACCCATGACTTGATTTTCCTTCATAGTTCCAGCACCATAGGTAAGCTCTGTATTACCAAGTCCTTTGAAAATAGGGAGATTAATACCAACCTCAGGGATAGCAATTCCACCAACAACTGGAAGTTTTTGAGAACCCATCTGGGCTTGCAAGACTGACTCTGTACTAACAGATTTAACCGTATCAAAGTCATAACTTGCCCTAGCTTCCTTGTTTTTCTTTATGGTCTTTTTAGAAACCTTACTTACTTGATATTTATTAGTATTCCAAGCAATTATAGTGTTTCGAATTGATTTATTAAAAATTAAAGCTAAACCAACAACCAAGAGAACAACAATCAAGATCCAACGAAGGACCTCAAGCCATTTACAATGCTTTTTAGGGGTCTTATTTTTGTTATCTTTTCTCATTAGTTATCACCACTTTATTGGTCTTCAGTAACTTAATCAATTTCTTCAGGTTCAACCAAAGCAAAGGTGACAATACGAGCAGTATCATCTAAACGCATGACCTTAACCCCTTGAGTTGCACGACCAGTTTGAGAGATATTAGCAACTGCAGTACGGATAATAACACCCGTATCAGTTATGACCATAATATCCTCATCACCAGAAACTGTCACAATGCCTGCAAGGTTACCATTTTTATCTGTGATATTAGCTGTCTTAATACCTTTACCACCACGCCCCTTAGTTGGGTATTCAGTAGCTGAAGTACGCTTACCGTAACCTTTTTCCGTGATAATCAAGACTTCTTGGTCTTCAGTAATAGCTGCTGCACCAACGACTTGGTCCCCGTCACGAAGGGTTACCCCTTTAACACCAGCAGCCATACGACTCATACTGCGAATAGTATCCTCTTTGAAACGCACACTGTAACCAAATTTAGTACCAATAATAATTTCTTCATTACCATTAGTCAAGAAGACATTGATAAGTTCATCACCTTCTCTAAGTTTCAAGGCAATCAAACCATTTTGACGGATATTTTTAAATTCTGCTTCTTTAGTTCGTTTCACTAAACCTTGGCGAGTTACAAAGACAAGGTGATTGTTATCTGATGCTTCGTCGCTCTTAGCATTAATCACTGTTTGAATTGTCTCACCTTCATCCAACTTCAAGAGATTAACAATTGGTAATCCCTTAGCTGTACGGCCATACTCAGGAATTTCGTAACCCTTGAGACGGTATACACGACCTTTGTTGGTCATAAAGTAAAGATGATCATGAGTGCTTGTTGAAACGATATCACGAACAAAGTCGTCATCGTTCACACCTGTCCCTTGAACTCCACGACCTCCACGTTTCTGAGAACGGAATTCGTCTTGAGCCAAACGTTTGATATATCCCTTGTTAGAAAGAGTGATAACGACATCTTCTTCTTCGATTAGGTCTTCATCTTCAAGTGAAACAACTTCGCCGACCATCAGCTCTGTACGACGGGCGTCCGCAAATTTACGCTTACTTTCATCCAACTCTTCCTTGATGATAGCAATAACACGTTCTGGTTTTGCCAAAATATCAGCCAAATCAGTAATCAAGGCAAGGAGATCATCGTACTCATTTTGAATCTTATCACGTTCCAAACCGGTCAAACGACGCAAACGCATATCAAGAATGGCTTGGCTTTGACGTTCAGTGAGTTCAAAGCGAGCCATCAACTCGGCTTGAGCCTCTGCATCAGTTTGACTGTTACGAATAATCGTAATCACTTCATCCAGATGATCAAGCGCAATTAATAAGCCTTCTAAAATATGGGCACGTGCTTCAGCCTTATCCTTATCAAACTGTGTACGACGGATCACAACCTCTTTTTGGTGAGCAATATAGTCAGCCAAAATTTGACGCAAGGAAAGGATTTTGGGCACACCCTTTTCAATAGCCAACATATTGAAGCTGAAGTTTGTCTGAAGTTGAGTTAATTTGAACAAATTGTTCAAGATCACATTGGCAGATGCATCACGACGCACTTCGATGACAAAACGTACCCCCTCACGAGAAGACTCGTCACGAACTGCTGTAATCCCCTCAATACGTTTTTCCTGAGCCAAACGAACGATGTGTTCATGGACCTTAGTCTTATTGACCATATAAGGAAACTCAGTAACTACAATGCGCTCACGACCTGATTTGGTTGTTTCAATTTCGGTACGCGAACGAAGAACAATAGAGCCTTTACCAGTTTCGTAAGCACGGTGAATACCAGATTTTCCCATGACCAAACCACCAGTTGGAAAGTCTGGACCGGGAAGAACTTCCATCAGTTCACGGGTTGTGACTTCAGGATTGTCCATCATCAATTTAACGGCATCTATAGTTTCAGCCAAATTGTGTGGTGGAATGTTGGTCGCCATACCAACCGCAATCCCTGTAGCACCATTAACAAGAAGATTTGGAATACGGGATGGAAGAACAATTGGCTCACGTTCAGAACCATCGTAGTTATCTTGAAAATCTACGGTATTCTTATTGAGATCACGGAGCATCTCCAGGGCGATTTTAGACATACGAGCCTCAGTGTAACGTTGAGCGGCTGCGCCATCACCATCCATAGAACCAAAGTTTCCGTGGCCGTCAACCAACATGTAACGGTAACTCCACCATTGAGCCATACGAACCATAGCTTCATAGATAGATGAGTCACCGTGTGGGTGATATTTACCCATAACATCCCCGGTAATACGGGCAGATTTTTTATGAGGCTTATCAGGTGTCACCCAAGCTCATTCATTCCATAAAGAATACGACGTTGTACCGGTTTTAAACCGTCACGAACATCTGGGAGTGCACGAGATACGATAACACTCATGG
>ENA-OQDC01000445-OQDC01000445.1-human-gut-metagenome-genome-assembly--contig:-NODE-445-length-29282-cov-6.482833_pt1 | contig 29282 bp, 31 predicted proteins | sample MGYA00242770_ERZ504601 | MGnify/ENA primary metagenome ERZ504601 (study PRJEB26092, sample SAMD00036305) | human gut metagenome | host: Homo sapiens | study: EMG produced TPA metagenomics assembly of...
ACTATTAGGAAAAGAAGTAAATGCTTCTATTAATGAAGAAATCAAGGCAAAAGTAGAAAAGTTAAAAGCACAGGACATTACACCGACGCTTGGAATCATCCGTATCGGCGAAAGAGAAGACGATATCGCATATGAAAAAAGTGCAGCAAAACGATGTGAGACGCTTGGCGTAGCATATGAGAAATTCCTTCTTCCGGCAGATGTAAAAGAAGAAGAGGTATTAAAGACGATCAGTCAGGTAAATAAGAATGATAAAATTCATGGCGTTCTGTTGTTCAGACCTCTTCCGAAGCATCTGAACGAGGACAGGATCGTCAATGCGCTGGCGGTAGAAAAAGATGTAGATGGAATTACGGATCTTTCTATGGCAGGAGTTTTCATGGGAAAAGATATGGGATACGCACCATGTACGCCAAGTGCCTGCATGAAGGTGCTGGAGCATTACGGAATAGACTGCACGGGTAAAAAAGTGGTAGTTATCGGAAGAAGTCTGGTAGTCGGAAAACCGGCAGCCATGATGCTGCTGAAGAAGAATGCGACAGTAACTGTCTGCCATACCAGAACAGTGGACATGCCGTCCATGGTAAAAGAGGCGGATATTGTAGTTGTAGCGGCCGGAAAAGCCGGAGTTATCGATGGAAACTATCTGAGAGAAGGACAGATCGTCATTGATGTCGGAATTAATGTGAATGAAGAAGGAAAACTCTGTGGAGATGTGAATTTTGAGGAGGCAGAAAAGATCGTAGATGCGATCACACCGGTTCCGCGTGGAGTCGGAGGGGTAACGACTTCCATTCTGCTGGAGCATGTGGTGGATGCTGCAATTGCACAGAACAGATAGGGATTTGAGAGGCGGAGAGAATGAAGAGGTTAGATTTCGAAAATGGAACAGTAACAGGGAACATTCTTGGAGCGGCTCTTCCGATGCTTGCTGCCCAGCTGTTAAATCTGCTGTATAACATTGTAGACCGTGTATACATTGCACGTATTCCGCATGAGGGAACGGCAGCACTCGGGGCAGTCGGGATCTGTTTCCCGTTAATTGTGATCATTACTGCTTTTGCAAATCTCTTCGGCGGCGGTGGTGCGCCGCTGTTTTCGATTTACAGAGGAAAGAAAGAAGAGAAGACGGCAGTCAGAATTATGAATACCTCGTTTTCCATGATCTGTGCCAGTGCAGTACTGCTGATGATCGGAGGATTCCTTTTTGCGTATCCGGTTTTGATATTGTTCGGAGCTTCCAAAGATGCAATGGTCTATGCATATCCATATATGATGATCTATCTGATCGGTACAGTACCTTCGATGATCGCGGTGGGAATGAATCCGTTCATTAATGCACAGGGATACTCACTGATAGGGATGTCTTCGGTTGCTGTCGGAGCAGCTGCAAATCTGATCCTGGATCCGATATTTATTTTTATCCTTGGACTTGGCGTAAGAGGAGCAGCAATCGCAACGGTATTGTCACAGACGATATCCGCAATGTTTGTATATTCCTTTCTTGCAAGAAGATCAGAATTGAAAGTCCGGCTTTTGCGAAGGGAAGAGATCACAGCATGTATCGGATATGCCAGAAACATTGTAAGTCTTGGAATGGCAGGATTTATTATGCAGCTTACGAACAGTCTGGTATCAATCTGCTGCAATCATGTACTTTCCGTTACAGGAGGAGATATCTACATTTCGGTTATGACAATTATTAGCAGTGTGCGTCAGCTTGTGGAGACACCGATCAGTGCGATAAATGAAGGTACATCTCCGATCCTGAGTTATAATTACGGCGCACGCCGTCCCGGACGTGTGAGAAAAGCTATGGTAGTGCTTGCAGTTATGATCCTTCTCTATACTGCTGTGATGTGGGGGAGTATTATTGTAATTCCGGAAGTTCTTATCCGTATTTTCAGTTCTGATAAGATGCTGTTAAAAGATGCGGTACCTGCACTCAGACAGTATTTCGCCGCATTTATTTTCATGGATCTGCAGTATATGGGGCAGACAGTATTCAAATCATTGAATAAAAAGAAGCAGGCAATCTTTTTCTCAATACTCCGGAAAGTGGTAATTGTAGTTCCGCTCACTTATTTCATGCCGTATGCATTGCATATGGGAACGGATGGGGTATTTCTTGCAGAACCGGTTTCGAATGTGATCGGTGGAAGTGTCTGCTTTATCACGATGCTTTGTACGGTACTGCCGGAGCTGAAAAGAATGGAAGCAAGAGAATAAATATGATGTGATTTTTAGGGGAGATATGGATAAAAAGATTTCAAAAATAACAAGAGGACTGATGATGGTTCTGACAGTCATATTGATTGCACTGTTCCTGACGATCATGGTTCTGGTGAGTAAGATTCAGGGAACAGCCCGTGTCGTAAATTACGCCGGACTGGTCCGCGGAAAGACGCAGCGTATTATCAAACTTGAGGTTGCAAAAGAACCGCAGGATGAGATGATTGAATCGGTATCTTCGTTTATAGAAGGACTTCGGTATGGAAGTGATGAACTGAATCTGGTCCGTCTGGATGATCATGCATTTCAGAATAAGATGAAAGAACTGGATGAACATTTTCTGGAGTTGCAAAAAGAGATCCGGCAAGTGCGTAAAGAGGGATATGAGAATACGGAAATCATAGAAAAAAGCGAGGCGTTCTTCGGAATCTGTGACGAAGCGACCGGGCTTGCGGAAAAGTATGCACAGAAGAAAGCAACTGCACTGGAACGGCTGGAAAAGATTGTGATCGCAGATATTATCGGTCTGGTGTGTCTTCTGGCATATGAACTGATCAAGGCTGTAAAATACGCTGCGCAGAATAAAGCACTTAAGAAAAAAGTCTATCTGGATGAGGCAACCGGACTTCCGAATAAGAACCGCTGTGAGGAGATCTTAGACGGAGAAATGCCGGAATGTACGGATGGATCAGTAGCAGTGTGTGTATTCGATCTGAATAATCTGCGTATTATTAATAACAGGTTCGGACATGAACAAGGAGATGCGTACATCCGTTCATTTGCGGTGCAGTTAAGAAAAGCGCTGCCGGAAGAATATTTTGCAGGGCGGGATGGCGGAGATGAGTTTATTGCTGTACTTGAGTGTGTGGATCATGAAAAAGTACGGGAAATATTGGGAACAATACGTTCGGAAATTGCCGGATATTCCCAGGAACATCCGGAGATGCCGATCAGTTATGCGGTAGGATATGCACTGGCGGAAGATTTTGAAGGATGTACGATGCGGGAACTCTTCCGGCATGCCGATAAGAATATGTATATAGATAAGAATCAGGCGAAGATAAAAGAGGCAGCGGACCGCCGGGCACTTCATATTCAGATCCTGGATGGAATCAGACAGCAGGGATTTCAATTTTCGGACTGCCTGTATTGTGATGCTTTGCAGGATCAGTATACAGTTTTACGTGCAAGCTCGAATTTCTTCCTTGCAGAAGATGGAAGTTATTCAGGAGCGGTAGAACAGATCGTGCAGAAACTTGCAGATGATTCATCAAGAAAAAGAATGTGGGAACGGCTGCAGATCCCATATATCATTTCCAATCTTTCGGAAAAGAAAGAAGAAAGTGCAAAATATGAACTTCCTTATTGCAGGAAGAATGGAAAAGAGATACAGAGAGGCCGTATGACATTTCTGCGTCTGGATGATACGGCAGCCGGGAAGCTGCATCACTTTATTGTTGGATTTGAAGTGTTTCATGACATGGAGCGGGTCCTGGAAGATGAGAGGCTGCACTTGGAACAGTATTATGAGCAGATGAAGCAGTCTATTCTGGAAAATAGTAATTATATAGAAGCGCTTCTTGAAACAGCGGAAGCTTTGTATACAGTGAACCTGACACAGGATCGTCTGGAACAGATATTTCATCATAGAAAGAAAGAAGAGCGTATATTTGACTTTCAGGGAGAACTTCCATGTTCGTATGATGGATATTGCAGGAAAATACGGCAGCATATTACAGAAGATACATTGGAAACGTATAAGATCATAGATACATCAAAGAGTCTTCTGGATCGTTTTTATGCCGGTGAGAAGCAGGTGACTGTGGAATATCAGGAAAGCAACAAAGACGGAAAAGAAATCTGGATCCAGAAGACAGTGCTGATGTCGCAGGATACAGTCTATGATAACGAGAAAGAACGGGAGCATACAGTGGTTCGCGGAATCATTATGTTCCGGAATACTTCGGAATTCCACGAAAAGGATCAGAAAGAAAAAGAACAATTGCAGATTGCCTATGAAAAGGCAGATATGGAAAGTAAGACAAAGACAGAATTCATGAATCGTATGAGTCATGATCTGCGAACCCCGATCAATGGAATCCTGGGAATGATACATGTGATCCGAAAGAGCTGGAACAATCAGGAGAAGCTGGAAGATTCGGTAGATAAGATCGAGATTTCGACAAGACATCTGATGGATCTGGTGAATGATGTACTTGATATGAGTAAGCTTGAATCGGGACATCTGACAGTGCATGAAGAACCGTTTGATCTGGAAGATCTTATGAAAGAAGTGGCAGTACTGATGCAGGGACAGCTGGAAGAAACTGGAATTATACACCGCAAGCACAGGGAAAATATGCAACATACTATGCTGAAAGGGGATGCGCTTCAGCTGCAGAGAATTATGATGAATCTGTTTGGCAACGCAGTCAAATACAATAAAAAAAATGGAACCATAGATACTTATGTGACAGAGATTTCGTGTGACGGTAAGAATGTTTTGTATGAATTCAGGATTGCAGACAGTGGGATCGGTATGAGCAGGGAATATATGGAACATGAATTGTTCCAGCCGTTTACGCAGGAAAAGGCAGATGCAAGAACGCAGTATAAAGGAACCGGACTTGGAATGTCGATTGTTAAAGGTCTGATTGATAGAATGAATGGTACGATCAGTGTCCGCAGTACCCCGGGAGAGGGGAGTGAATTCACATTCCGGCTGGCATTTCGTCTGGCAGAAGAGGAAAGGCAGCAGGCGGCTGATAATAAGGAAGACGCGAAAGATGACCTAGCAGGAATGCGTGTATTATTGGTAGAAGATAATGATATCAATATGGAAATTGCAGAATTCTATCTGACAGATGCAGGAATAATCGTAGAGAAAGCATGGAACGGCAAAGAGGCTGTAGAGAAATATGAAGGTACACCAAAGGGGTATTACAGTGCAATACTGATGGATATCATGATGCCTGTGATGAATGGTATAGAAGCCGCAAGGAATATCCGGCGCAAGGAAAAGAATGGGGGAAAAGAAATCCCGATCATTGCAATGACCGCACAGTCGGAAAGAGAAAGTAAAGAAAGCTGCAGTCTGGCGGGAATGAATGCATATATATCCAAACCGGTAGATCCGGAGAATCTGATCCGAATATTGAGAATGTATCAGAAGCGTTAAAGGAAAGTGACAAAAGAGGAAGGTGACAGACATGGTATCATTAAATGATTATCTCTATTCAGGAGATACAGTACTCCGGATTCTTCATAATTACATCAAAGACCTGAGAAAAGATGCCAAAATGACAGGAAATGAAATTGACATGATTCATTGTAATTTCCTTTTACAGATTCAGGAATTACTGGAACATAATGACTTCCTGACAGCCCAGTCGCAGAAGATGAGAGAATTCTACAAATACATGGCACAGGAATATCCGTTTATGGCATTTACTTTCAAGGGAAGAATCAAGTCTCTGATCCGTGCAGAAGAGAAATTCAACGGATATATTGTGGAATTCATCTATGATTATTATGAGGAATATGGGGAGTATCCAAGTGTAGCAGAACTAAAGAAACGATTACGTTGCTTTAGAGATTTAATTGCTTACAGGATCATTATTTCTGTTCCGAGATGTCATCTGAACAGTGAAGAGGACAGGGAAGAACAGGAACGGAAATATCTATATCAGATTGCAAATGTCCTTCCTGGTTTCCAGGAGGAACAGGGATTCAGTGCGGAACCGGCTATGGGGATTAAGGAGAGTACATCCCCGCTTCTGAACGAGTCGGTGAAACCATATTACAGAGATTATATCTGCAGCAGCAGCCTGAATAATTATCAGTCTCTTCATATCACCTTCTATGATAACAGCTCCAGGTGTTATATGGAGGTACAGCTCAGGACAAAAATGATGGATGATGTGGCAGAGATCGGTACGGCAAATCATATTGGATATGAGAAAGAGCAGGAGCATGACAGGGCAAGGAGAGACGCAGTCCCGGAGGGTGAATGTCAGTATTTTGATGAGGCCTATGAGAGAGGAATGAAACTGCTGAATCTGGATCTTGCAGAACTGGATGTGAATATGTTCTCTGCGGTTAATAACAGTCTGATTAATGATGGATGTGGACTTTACCGGGGACGTCTGATCCTGCCGTATGAGCACTTGTCCAGATTTCAGAATGATCTGATCGATTAGAGAAGAATCGCAGAAAAAGCGATGAAAATACAGTTTGAATTTGCAATACAAAGCAAAATATAGTATGATATGATTCAGGGCTTTAAAGTGTAGTGCTTTAAAGTACTGAGAATTTGAAAGGATATTTATACTATGATAGTTAATTTGATAGAACGGATATATGGCTTTTTGTGGGGAGATTTGTTACAGATACCGCTTCCGGGCGGCGGAAGTGTCGGAATCTCACTGCTGATCATCCTGCTGATCCCGGCGGGAATCTACTTTACGATCCGCACAAGGGGACTTCCCATCCGCCTGTTCCCGGATATGGTGGTGGCATTGACCGGTAAAAAGGATGATAATAACAGTCTGTCTACTTTCCAGACATTGATCGTATCAACGGCAACCCGTGTCGGTATGGGTAATCTGGTAGGTGTGGTTGCGGCAGTATCGGCCGGAGGCGCAGGAGCTGTCTTCTGGATGTGGGTGACGGCACTGATCGGATCGTCAACTGCATTCATAGAGGCAACGCTTGCACAGATGCATAAAGAAAGAGATCCCCTGTATGGTGGATTCCGCGGAGGTCCGGCATATTATATCCATGATTATATAGAAGGCAGGACAGGAAAAAAGAAAAAACATGTATTGGTATCGGTGTTATTTGCTGTCTCCGGACTGATCTGCTGGTGTGGGATCAGCCAGGTGATCAGTAATTCGGTAGCCGCTTCTTTTGAAAATGCATTTTCGATTCCGCCGCTTTACACGACGATTGTGCTGGTAATCCTTGCGGCTGTCATTGTACTTCGTAAAAATGCCACAGTGAAAGTGCTGGATCTGATGGTTCCGTTTATGGCGGTATGTTATTTCTTTATTACAATCTTCATCATCGTAACGAATATCGGAAGTCTTCCTGGAGTATTTGTAAGGATTATCCAGGAGGCATTCGGAGCCCGTCAGGTAGTAGCGGGTGGATTCGGAGCAGTGTTGATGAATGGAGTAAAGCGCGGACTGTTTTCAAATGAAGCCGGATCCGGTTCCGCACCATGTGCGGCAGCGGCAGCAGAATGTGACAAACCGGTAAAGGCAGGATTTACACAGGCACTTGGGGTATTTATAGATACGATTGTGATTTGCAGCTGTACGGCCATGATCATGCTTCTGGTACCGGAAAAACTGCTGGCAGGAAAAGAAGGAATGGATCTTTTGCAGACAGCGATGAAGTATCATCTGGGAGAATTTGGAGTGATCTTCATTGCAGTAACTTTATTCCTGTTCAGTTTCTCGACATTCCTGGGAATCCTCTTCTATGCAAGAAGTAATGTGGCTTATCTGTTTGGTGATAAATGGTGTTGGCAGACAGCATATAAAGTGCTCGCACTTGTGATGCTGTTCATCGGTGGAATTGCAACCTATACATTTGTATGGGATCTGGGAGATGTCGGAATCGGGCTGATGACCATTTTCAATATCGGAGCACTGTATCTGATGGGTGGACAGGCACTGGATGAATTGAAAGTGTATGAAGCGTCAAAAAAGAATAAGAAATCATGATAAAGATTAAAAAAGAGCAGCAGATATACCGTTGAAATAAAAATGCGGCATATCATAGTGCTCTTTTTTATTATCATTTATCTGTCATAATATTTGCCATATCTGCAGGCAGCGGAGCTGTAAATGACATCCATTCTCCGGTAATCGGATGGGCAAATTCCATATGATGGGAATGCAGTGCCTGTCTGCTTATGTGTTCCATATCCGGGTTATACAAGTAATCTCCAATCAGTGGGAAACCCAGATGTTTCATATGGATGCGGATCTGATGTGTCCGGCCGGTCTCAAGCTTCAGAGAGACCAGACTGTGTCCGTTGGCTTCTTTTACAAGTCGGTAATGTGTGATGGCTTCTTCACCGTGTTCAAAATCAACCGTGCGTTCGATGATGGTGCCTTCTTTTTCTGGCAAGCGGATGCACAGATGGTTCCGGCCGCAGGTGTGACACGCCCTTTACTATGGCAAGGATATTCCCTTCGTGCACTTCGCGGTTCTTTGTCATGGTAGAAAGGATACTTCCACTGACCAGATGCTTGGATACGACAGTCAGACCGGAAGTGTCCCGGTCCAGACGGTTACAGCAACGGAAGATGAAAGGTTTTCCCTGTTCCTGATAATACCATGCGAGCGCATTGGCAAGGAATTATAATAATTGTTCATGGACGGATGAATCGGCATACCGGCAGGTTTGTTGATTACGATGATGTCCTCGTCTTCATAAATGATGTCCAGTGGAATCTCAACCGGCGGGATCTTTTCGGAATTTTTTGTCTCGCAGATGATAACCTGAAGGATATCCCCGGCAGTCAGTATCTGGCGCATATAATAATGTACGCCATTGACAAGAATACTTTTGGGCATGCGTTTGATTTCAGCAAGATTCTGTCCGGAATACCCTCTGCGTCTTAAAAACTGTTCGATGCGCAGTCCACTGTCTTTTTTTGTAATTATATATTGTATCGTACGGTTCATTGCAATTCTCCTGTGATATAGCGTATAATGATAATACATATGATTGTAGATATCTATCATATCATAATCCATGTAAGAAAATAAAGGCAGAATATATAGGAAAGGCTGAAGTGGATGATATGTAAGGGAAAGGAGAAAAGTGTGACAGGACTCAGTACATTATGTTATATCGAAAAAGATGGAAAATATCTGATGCTTCACCGTACGGTAAAGAAGAATGATGTAAATAAGGATAAATGGATTGGTGTCGGCGGACATTTTGAGGCAGATGAAAGTCCGGAAGAATGCATTTTAAGAGAAGTAAAAGAAGAGACAGGATATACATTGACGTCCTATCGGTTCTGTGGAATCGTTACATTTGTATCTGGAAATGGTGTGACGGAATACATGCATTTATTCACTGCAGATGGATTCGAGGGAGAACCGATTGCATGTGACGAAGGAGAACTGGAATGGGTGGATATCGATAAGATTGAATCATTACACATCTGGGAAGGGGACAAGATCTTCCTCCGGCTGCTCGCTGAGAAAGTACCGTTCTTTTCGCTGAAGCTGGTCTATGACGGACATGACGGTCTGATATCGGCGGTGCTGAACGGGAAAGAGATAAAAAATAAAGAAAGGAAAGAATCGGAACATGCAGAAAAATACAGAACAGATGAAATTGGAAAATGATCAGATTGAAGTTATCGTGAATTATCACGGAGCGGAACTCCGGTCATTGAAGAAAAAAGCAACAGATCAGGAATACCTCTGGAATGCAGATGCGAAATACTGGGGGCGTACATCACCGGTATTATTTCCATTTGTAGGAGGAGTAAAGAATAAAGTTTACAGATATGAGGGGAAAGAATATCCGATGAATCAGCATGGATTTGCCAGAGACATGGAGTTTTCACTGGTAAGCCAGAGCGCAGATGAAGTATGGTTTGCACTGGAAGATACAGAAGAGACATATAAAGTATATCCATTTCACTTTCATCTGGAGATAGGATATAGACTGGAAGATGCTTCGGTCAGTGTGATGTGGAAAGTTAAGAATATAAATGATAAGGAGATGCATTTTGCAATTGGTGCACATCCTGCATTCTTCTGTCCGCTTCATGAAGGTGAGAAACAGTCTGAGTATTGTCTGGGATTCCGTAATGGACAGGGGAAAGTACCGGAAGCATTGGTGAATACCGTATTTGGAGAAGGTGGTGTCGTTACGACGCAGAAAAAAGAATATAAGCTGACAGACGGATGCCTTCCGATGGATGAACATCTCTTTGACGGAGATGCACTGGTGATCGAAGACCACCAGATTCAGAAAGTAGTACTTATGGATCCACAGAAGAAGGAATATCTGGCAGTGGAGTTTGATGCACCGTTAGTCGGAATCTGGTCACCGCCGAAAAAACAGGCACCGTTTGTATGTATTGAACCATGGTATGGACGCTGTGACAGTGAGATATTTGACGGAGAATTAAAAGACAGAGACTGGGAAAATACACTGGCAGAAGGAGAGGAATTCGAGGCATCCTATAGAATCATTGTTGAATAATTTTTTTAGAATATTTTATAGAATATATATGGATAACTTTGGGAAATCGGTTATAATAAGCATGTAGTTACATGATAACAGTCATTACGAAAGAGAGGAAATAGATATGGCAATTGTACATTTGTCAAAAGACAACTTTAAGGAAGAAGTATTAGAATCAAAAGTGCCGGTACTGGTAGACTTCTGGGCAACGTGGTGCGGACCATGCCAGACAATGGGACCGCTGGTGGAAGAGATTGCAGAAGAGCGCGCAGATATCAAAGTATGCAAGCTTGATGTAGATCAGGAACCGGAACTTGCAAGACAGTACCGTGTAATGTCTATCCCGACATTCCTTGTGTTTAAAGAAGGAGAAGTTGTAAAGAGAGACATGGGTGTGATGTCTAAAGAAGAAGTTGAAGGACTTATTGGATAATCTATAAAGCGGTTTCACCGGATGGTGAAGCCGCTTTATGTATATATAAAAGTATTAAAGTCCGAGTACGTCCTTAATAGAATAGAATCCAGGAGCTTTCCCGTCAAGATAAGCTGCGCAGTCACAGGCACCTCTCGCAAAGCATTCCCAGTTATAGGAATGATGTGTGATCTCAAGACGTTCTCCCATGCCTCCGAAGAATACCGTATGGCTGCTTGGAATATTACCTGCACGGAGAGAATGATAGCCGATTGTTCCAGGTTCACGTGGAGATTCTCCCTCGCGTCCGTAGACGGCAATGTTGCTTAATTCTTTACCGAGAGCATGCGCCATGATTTCACCCATTTCTTTGGAAGTTCCGCTTGGAGCATCTTTCTTCCATTGATCATGCATTTCCAGAATCTCGATATCAATCTCATCTTTTAATGTTGTGGTTACCAGTTCCAGAAGCTTGTTCATGATATTGACAAGCTTAGAAGTATTGGCGGCATAAAGCATTGGGATCTGCTTTCCGGCATCTTCAAATCGTTTCATCTCTTCGGCGGAGAATCCGGTAGAACCGCATACCAGTGCTTTCTTATGTGCGATGGCAAGATCCAGGACCTCCATAGCCATTTCTTTTGTTGAAAAATCAATGATGACGTCACAGGAGTCGATCACACCTGCCAGATCATCTGTTACAGGGACGCCGAGTTCTGATCCTGTCATTGCGACAGTTCCAAGATCCATTCCTATATAATCACGTCCTTTTGGTGCTATTCCGGCGACGAGTTTCATATCATCACGGCTGGCAGCGACCTGTGTGATTAATTTTCCCATTTTCCCTCTGGGTCCGATTACAATAACTTTCATATCCATTCTCCTTTCGCAGTCCGGTCGTATTTTTATAGCGGTATATCCGGAACTACTATAAACTAAGACCAGTATAACAACAGCAATTAATCCTGTAGGATATGAGAAATCATGAAAAACGGCAGGAAATATTGTATAAATAAAAAAGAATTCAAGAGAAAGATCCATAAGAGTCTGCTCTTGTAGGAAAGGTATGAAAATAGTATACTATGAAAAAGTGATTATGAAAAAAGATAATGGAGGCACGAATGAAAGGAATTATATTTGACGTAGACGGAACTTTGTGGGATTCGACAAGGGAAGTTGCGGTTGCATGGAATAAAGTATTGCAGGATGAGATGGAAGGCCACGAGATCTTAACCGCAGAAGGGCTGCAGAAAGAATTTGGAAAGCCGATGGATGCGATTGCAGAAAGTCTCTTTCCGGAAATGTCTGAAAAAGACAGGATGGAACTTCTAGGTAAGATGATGGCATATGAAAATGAACTGGTAGCGGTTGGTCCATGTGTGATCTACAATGGTGTACCGGAGACAATCAAAGCACTGAGTAAAAAATATCCACTGTATATAGTTAGTAACTGTCAGGATGGATATATTGAAGCGTTTCTTAAGAATTCCGGACTGGGCGGGTATTTCAAAGATTTTACATGTCCGGCTTATACAGGCAGGTTAAAGGGTGAAAATATCCGTATCATTATGGAAAGAAACGGACTGGATGAAGCAGTGTATGTAGGAGACACCCAGGGGGATGCCAATGCATGTAAGGAAGCAGAAGTACCGATGATCTTTGCGTCATATGGGTTTGGAGAAGTGGAAGGAGAATATCCGTCGATCCAGGCATTTACAGAACTGCAGAATATAGATTTTGACAGACTATAATCAGAAAAATATTGCATTTTATATGCAAAAATACTATAATTCTCTTATATTATTTCGTTAAAAAATACTAGAAAAGCAGAGGTATAGATTATGAAAAAAAGAGTTGTAGTTGCATTAGGACACAGAGCACTTGGTACGACATTACCAGAACAGAAAGAAGCAGTTAAGAAGACCGCAAAAGTAATCGGTGATCTGATTGAAAAGGGATATCAGGTTGCGGTCACACACAGTAATGCGCCGCAGGTCGGTATGATCCATACTGCAATGAATGAATTCGCAAAAGAGCATGAAGATTACACGGCAGCCCCAATGTCGGTATGTTCTGCCATGAGTCAGGGATATATCGGATATGACCTTCAGAATGCAATCCGCGAAGAATTAATGGATCGTGGAATCTACAGAACAGTCAGCACGATCCTGACACAAGTGATCGTTGATCCGTACGATGAAGCATTTTATACACCGACCAAGGTACTTGGACGTTATATGGATGTAGAAGAAGCAAGTGCAGAACGCAAGAAGGGAAACTATGTTGTAGAAGAACCTGGTAAAGGATTCCGCCGTATCGTTGCAGCTCCGAATCCGGTCAGCATCGTAGAGATTGATGCGATCAAAGCATTGCTGGATGCAGATCAGGTTGTCATTGCATGCGGTGGAGGCGGAATTCCGGTATTAGAGCAGGATCACCGTCTGAAAGGTGCAAGTGCAGTAATCGAAAAAGATCTGACAGCCGGAAAGATGGCAGAAGAGACAGATGCGGATTCACTCATCATTCTTACAAGTGTTGAAAAAGTTAAGATCAACATGGACAGACCGGAGGAAGAAGAACTGAGAGAGATCAGTGTTGATCAGGCAAAAGCCTATATGGAAGAAGGACATTTCGGAAAATATAACATGTATCCGAAGTTCAGAGCAGCTGTAGAATTTCTTGAAAAGAGAGAAGGAAGAAGTGCACTGATCACATCTTTTGATAAGCTGGATGAAGCACTCAAAGGAAAGACAGGTACACTGATCAGATAAAAGTTACAAGATCAGAAGAACCGGCTGCCTTCAAAAGCAGGATAAAAACCTGCACAGACATAGTGAAAGCTGTGAATGTGCGGGTTTTTTTGTATTTTAACAGACAATCAGAATAAGGAGCAGGTGCATATAGTATAAGGAACAGGAACTTTACAATGTGGATAAGTTATGCTGTGTCCGACAGGGAGGTGGAAACAGATGTCCCAAAATCCGGCTGTGCGAACTGGCCAAAAAAGAAGTGATCAATTGCTGCGACTGCAAGAAGCTTGGATATATCGATGACCTGATCATTGATGACTGCAAAGGCTGTATTGAAGCACTTGTAGTCCCGGAAGGTGGGAAATGGTGTAACTTTTTTGGAGATGGAACAGAGTATATCATACCCTTTTCCTGCATCAAAAGAATCGGCCCTGATTTAATTCTGGTAGAGATACATGAGGAAAAATAACAAAAAATAGGGACGGAAATGTGTTTGACTTCTCTTTTTGAAAAAGATATACTGTATTTGAACTGCTATAAAGGACAGAAAGGAACGAATCAGATGAAATGCCCATATTGTAATAATCCGGATACAAGAGTGATTGATTCCAGACCGGCGGAAGACGGAAGCTGTATCAGACGCCGCCGTTCTTGTGATATATGTGGGAAACGTTTTACTACATATGAAAAAGTAGAGACAATTCCGCTGACAGTAATAAAGAAGGACAATACCAGAGAACAGTATGACCGCCGGAAAGTAGAGAACGGCGTGGTTCGTGCCTGTTATAAACGACCTGTTGCAACGGCAGATATCCAGAAAGTTGTCGACAGAATAGAAACAAAAGTATTTAGCATGGAAGAAAAAGAGATTCCGAGCAGTGCGATCGGTGAGGCTGTTATGGATGAATTAAAAATACTCGATGAGGTTGCTTATGTCCGTTTCGCATCCGTTTACAGAGAATTTAAGGATGTCAGTACATTTATGGACGAATTAAAAAAGATATTAAAATAAATCCGATATGGAATGGGAATGCAGAATCTGTCAGACTGAATAATGAATATTGGATGAAGAAGGAATTGCTTATAAAGCAATAAAGTGATAATATATATGGGAGAAGCAAAAATATTTGCTTCTCCCTTTTTCAAAAGAGAATCAGATTTGTTATAAAATAGATGTGTATTTAAAATAGCTTGTTAGAATAGATTGGGTGAAATAATATGAGAACATATAAGTTAACTATTTCCTATGACGGAAGCAGGTATCAGGGATGGCAGAGACAGGCCACAACAGACAATACGATACAGTATATTCTGGAGTGGAGTATTGGTAAATTAGTCGGATACCGTGTGCATATAGATGGATCAGGAAGAACAGATGCAGGTGTACATGCGCGTGGACAGGTCGCAAGTGTGAAACTGTCTAAGTTGTACGATACGAAAGAACTGAAAGATTCGCTGAACAGATATCTTCCGGAAGATATCCGTATTGTGAAAGTAGAACTGGCAAAGAATGGATTCCATGCGCGCAAAAGTGCGAAAGGTAAGAAATATGAATATTACATCGACTGCCGTGAAAAGCCGGATGTATTTTCAAGAAGATATTGTTATCATTATCCAGAAAAACTGGATATCGAAGCAATGCGTGATGCGACCAGATATCTGATCGGACCGAAGAACTTTACCAGCTTTACAGATGACAAGGAATGTAAAGATCCGGTTCGGAAGATTACGAATATTAAGATCGTCAGGAGCGGGGAAAAGGTAAGAATTACTTATTATGGTACCGGTTTCCTATATCACATGGTAAGAATCCTGACGGGAACGCTTCTGGAGATAGGTGCAGGCAAGAGGGATGCGTCCATGCTTCCGGTCGTAATTGCGGCAGAGGACAGAAGCCTTGCAGGATTTCTGGCTCCGGCAAGGGGATTATTCTTAAGAAAAGTATATTATTAAGAATAGAATAAAACAGATGAGATATATGTCAGAAAAAGTAAAAGTACTGTCCGCAAAAAAAAGGACAGGAAAAAGCCGGGAGGAATATATGAAGTTTATATCGTGGAACGTCAATGGAATCCGTGCGTGTGTACAGAAGGGATTTATGGATGTTTTTAATGAATTAGATGCAGATATTTTCTGTATTCAGGAATCAAAGATGCAGGCAGGACAGTTAGAACTGGATATGCCCGGATATCATCAGTATTGGAATTATGCAGAGAAGAAGGGATATTCGGGTACCGGGATTTTTACAAAGAAAGAACCGGTATCAGTAAGTTATGGTCTGGGAATCGAAGAACATGACAAAGAGGGCCGGGTGATCACGCTGGAATTTGAGGAATTCTATTTCATTACCGTGTATACACCGAATTCACAGAGTGAGCTTGCAAGACTGGATTACAGAATGCGGTGGGAAGATGCATTCCTTACTTATCTAAAAGAATTGGAAAAGAAGAAACCGGTCATTTTTTGTGGGGATTTAAATGTAGCACACAAAGAAATAGACTTGAAGAACCCAAAGACAAACCGTAAAAATGCAGGATTCACAGATGAAGAACGTGGGAAATTTACAGATCTTTTAAATGCGGGATTTATTGATACGTTCCGCTACTTCTATCCGGAAAAGGAAGGAATATACTCATGGTGGTCCTACAGATTCAGTGCAAGAAAGAAGAATGCAGGGTGGCGTATTGATTATTTCTGTGTATCAGAGAGCCTGCAGCCACGTTTGAAAGATGCCGTCATTCACACGGAGATCATGGGATCGGATCATTGTCCGGTAGAACTTGATATAGAGTAATCCGACAGTGTTATAATCATATGGAAAATATATGGAGCTGCCGCAAAAGTAGATAAACAATCTGTTTTTGTGGCAGCTCCATATATTTAAAAAGATAAAGAGTTTTATAAAAAGCCTCCGTCAACCCCGATGATCTGTCCGGTCATATATTCCGGAGCATGTACAATATTCCATACCATCTGGGCAATTTCCTTAGGAGTTCCGTAACGTCCGGCAGGAATTTCATCTTCCAGGGCTTTTCGTTCTTCCGGTGTGAGCTGATCGTTCATAGAAGTATCGATGACACCGCATGCAATTGCATTCACCTGGACATTACTTGGTGCGAGTTCTTTCGCCAGAGCTTTTGTGAATCCGTTGATACCGGATTTGGATGCGGAGTATGCAACTTCGCAGGAAGCACCCGAGAGCCCCCACATTGAAGAAATGTTGATGATCTTACCGGAACGCTTTGATACCATCGGAGGGATGGCCTGCCGGCAACAATAAAATACAGAAGAAAGATTGGTCTGGATAATATGATTCCAGTCTTCATCTGTCATATCGGATAAGAGATTGATATGAGAAATTCCGGCATTGTTCACAAGAACATCAAGGTGTGAACAGTCATGATAGATACGGTTATATATGGCTCTTACATGGTCAGGATTGCCGACATCCCCGACAACGATCGTGCAAGGTGTGTGGTATTTTTTGCGGATATAGGCGCGGAGCTTTTTCAGTTCATCTACAGAAGAAGAACAATTTAAAAATGTGTGATATCCGCGCGATGCAAATCGTAAAGCAATGCTTTTCCCGATACCCCGGGAAGCCCCTGTGATTAAAATAGTCTTTTGTTCCATAATTTTTCTCCCCTGATCAATTAACTTTTCTTCTATTATATACTGAAATCATTGTCATTTAAAGTGTTAGGTGATATTATTTATATAACAATAACCAGTCGGATCGTAGAAGATTGGTTCCAAAAGCCAGACGTGATAAAAGAGAGGTACCATTATGATTAATAAGGCAATTGAATTTGCCACGAGAGCACATGCAGGACAGTTCAGGAAAGGGACAAGCAGACCATATATTGTGCATCCGATCGAAGTGGGAGATATTGTCTCAACGATGACGAAGGACGAGGAGATCATCAGTGCAGCGGTTCTTCATGATACAATCGAAGATTGTGCAGGAGTATCAAGAGAGCTTCTGGCAGAAGAATTTTCAGAACGGGTAGCAGGAATTGTGGCACAGGAAAGCGAAGACAAATCCAAGACATGGATGGAACGGAAATCAGCAACGATCGAGCATATTCGTACCGCACCCAAAGAAGTGCAGATGGTAGGACTTGCAGACAAGCTTTCGAATATGAGGGATATTGACAGAGATTATCCGGTATACGGAGAAGAATTGTGGAACCGTTTCAGAATGAAGGACAAAGGGATTATCGGCTGGTATTATATTGGAATCCGGGATGCCCTGAAGGAGTCGTTTGAAGGTGTAGAGGCTTATGAAGAATATATCAGACTGGTGAATAAGATTTTTGAACAGGAATGAATCATAAAGACAGATCATATAGCAGAAGATATCCAGGGTGTTGTGCAAAAGCAGTACCCTGATTCTTATTTACGCGAACAACGAGTAAAAGTCCGTGCTTGCACGAGACCTTGGCGATTGTCGCGATAACCTGAGAAACTCGCAGAGCGCGTTTCTAATAGTTTAGGAGAAAATGAGATGGCTGATGTAAGAAAACACATGATATTTCACGGAAGAGTGCAGGGAGTAGGTTTTCGTTATACTGCCAAATATCTGGCAAGATCAATGAATCTGACCGGATGGGTGAAAAATGAATATGACGGAACCGTAGTGATGGAAGTACAGGGAAGAGAAGCAATGATCTTCGAACTGATGAAAGGACTGAACAGGAATCAGTTTATCCAGATTGATTGGATTGATACAGAAGAGAAGGAAACAGAAACGGAAAGCAGTTTTGAAGTGAAATATTAAGTTTACAGGACGGGAAAAGTGATTCGGTATATACACTTGAAAGATAAATATGTTATACTGGAAGTATTCAAGATGAGGGTGGACGAGGAGAAGAAAAATGACGATAGAAACTGAAAATCAAAAGAGCGTAAAAGGAAGAATTGTAGCTGCGGCGTGGCAGCTGTTCTATGAAAAAGGATATAATGGAACAACGGTGGATGATATCATTGATCTGTCCGGAACATCCAAGGGTTCCTTCTATTATTACTTTAATACAAAGGACGAACTTCTGAATACATTGTCTATGATCCTGGATGATAATTATGAAATATTGAAAGAGAAAATGGATCCGGATATGAACAGTTATGATAAGTTACTGTATCTGAATTATGAAGCACATTCTATGATAGAAGAAAAGATCAACATTGATCTTCTGGCATCTCTGTATTCTACACAGCTTGTGGCACAGGGACACAGATCATTGCTGGATCAGAACCGGACATATTATAAGTTGATCAGCAGTGTGATCGATGAAGGACAAAAGCGTGGCGAGATCTTGGATGAAGTCCCGGTGAGCGAACTGGTCAGATATTATTCCATGTGCGAAAGGGCTCTGGTTTCGGACTGGTGTCTGAATAAGGGAGAGTATTCACTGAGAGAGTATTCGAAAAAATGTATGCCGGTCATGCTGGAACATTTTAAAAGATAAAACGATAATAAATACACAGAACCTGCCAATGGCAGGTTCTTATTCTGTAGATCAATGCATTTTCAAAGCAGTATTGCGTCCGGTACCGAAATGATCATTTTTCAGTATTTCAAACGCCTTTTCATAATCTCCTTTCCGCATATATGCAACCATTTTTTTGAGATTTTCATTTGTCTTTGGAATTCTCATTCCGTTGCGGATGGAGTATTGTCCGATACGGATGAGTTCAGACAGATTATTTTCATAGATCCGGTTGATCCGTTCATTATCCAAAATACTGATAATCTCCATATGCATTGCGGTATCCGCAATTTCCCATTCGTACAGATCACCGGCAACGGCGCACATGCGCACGATCTTTTCCTCTATGCGGTAAGAATATTCCTCATACCGGCCTGATGTAAAGATAAGATGAAAAGCCGGACCCTCTAATAATTCTCTTAACTGATAGATTTCATTGATATCTTTCTCTGTAATTTCTTTCACCGTCATAGATTTATAATAATCAGAAACGATCAGTCCTTCGACTTGCAGCATTTGGATCGCAGTACGGACCGGGCTGCGGCTCATCCCCAGTTCTTTGGTGAGCATGGCTTCGGTGAGAACCATGCCCGGAGGATAGGTAAGATTCATAATATTTTCTTTGATTGTCTCATAAGCCTGTGTGGCAAGAGACGAACTCTTTTCTGCCATGTCGGATTCCCCCCTTTTGGTATACGTCCCAGAAAAAACTGGATGTGGAGATAAAAGTATACATCTTTTATATTTGTATACAAATTATAACGTGCTTTTAAAGAAAATTCAAGGTTATGTGTTGACTTTTTTGAAAAGGAGTGTTATAGTCACAGTAGAAATGATTTGTATACAAATTAAAAAAATCGTATACAAATAAGCACATGAAGAATATCCATTACAAATCATAAATCATCATTCATGCGCTGGAACAATTAATAAGACAATATCATATTGGAAAAGGAAGGTAATTAAGGATGAAATTAGGATTTATTGGTACAGGTAACATGGCATCAGCAATCATGGGTGGAATTATTAAGAATAATGTAATTCCTGCAGAAGAGATCATCGGAGCAGATCTTTTTGCACCTGGAAGAGAAAGAGCGCAGAAAGAATATGGAATCAATGTAACAGCAGATAATAAAGAAGTTGCTTCAAAAGCAGAGACAATTATCCTCTCTGTAAAACCTCAGTTCTATGCAAGCGTAATCGCAGATATCAAAGATGTAGTAACAGACAACCAGATTATCATTACAATTGCACCTGGTAAGACACTTGCATGGCTTGAAGAACAGTTTGGAAAAGAAGTAAAGATTGTCCGTACAATGCCTAACACACCGGCTATGGTTGGAGCAGGTATGACAGCCGTTTGCCCGAATGAGCACCTTACAGAAGATGAGATCGCATATGTAAAGAGTCTTCTGGAAAGCTTCAGCCGCGCAGAGATCGTTCCGGAGCGTCTGATGGATGTTGTGACAGCAGTAAGCGGAAGCTCACCGGCATATGTATTCATGCTGATCGAAGCTATGGCAGACGCAGCAGTTTCAGGCGGAATGCCAAGAAAACAGGCTTATCAGTTTGCTGCACAGGCAGTTCTCGGAAGCGCAAAGATGGTTCTGGATACAGGAAAACATCCTGGAGAATTAAAAGATATGGTTTGCTCACCGGCAGGAACAACAATTGAAGCTGTTCGTACATTAGAAGAACTTGGATTCAGAAGTTCTATCATCGAAGCAATGAAAGTCTGCGAAGAGATGTCCAGAAGTTTATAATCAATATATTTAAATAATAAAAATATCTATACGGAGCAGGAATTACAGAGAAGTTGTAGTTCCTGCTTTTTGTGTTGTCTATTCGTATTTGGGAAGAATTGTGTTAGAATAACATTTAGAAGAAAACAGGACAGGTGAATAAAAGATGAAAAAAGAACTGGATTATTTTATGATTGATGGAGAATTTGGCGGAAATCAGGACTGGTTTACCAATATTGTTATGAATGTCGGAGGATGCGGGGCAGCAACGGCCTGTGACAGTTGCATCTATCTGGCAAAATACAAAGGAATGAAAGAACTATATCCATTTGATCTGGAACAGATGGATAAAGAAGCCTATAAAAAATTCAGCCAGCTTATGAAGCCGTATATACGGCCGAGAGTTCAGGGAGTGAAAAAGCCTGAGTGGTATATCGGGGGATTGGAAAAATATATTTCAGACGTGAATAAAAGATGTGGAACAGATTACCAGATCCATATGGAAAAATTCGACGGAACAGGAGATGCAGACGAGGCAGAACGTATTATATGCGGACAGATTGATAAAGAACTTCCGGTTCCGTATCTGATGCTCCGTCATTTGAATACTGAAAAATATAAAGATTTTATCTGGCACTGGTTTCTGGTGGTCGGATATGAAAAAGAGGAGCATGAAACATGGATTGATGTGGCTACTTATGGGGAAAAAGTCCGTTTGAACCTGAAAGATCTGTGGAAAACCGGGTGTGAAGAAAAGGGTGGAATCGTAGTGTATGAGATAAAAGAGCAGAAAAAGAATTAAAAGAATTAAAAGAATTAAAATGACCAAATTTCATATTTTTTACACATGTTTAAGTTATAATTATTCATAATCGTGAAAAAGTAAAAGAAAAGGTGGGACAGAAAAAGTGAAAAAGCGAATCATGACTGCAGGAATGTTAGCTATGATACTTGCGGTGGGAATAACAGCGTGCACAAAAGCAGATAACACAACCAAAACAGAGAACACTTCCACTTCGGAATCAGATGGGAAAAAAGAACAGAAGAAATCGGATAACGAAAAAAAATGTAATGACTACAGAACAGAAAAAGATCTACGAAAAGATCAAGCTGACCTATAAAGAGGAAGAACAGAAAAAAGTTGCGGAAGAATTAGAGAAAAAGAAAGCGTCACAGGATTATAATCTGAACAATATGCTGATTGAATATAATCCATTCGGAACCAATACACAGTCACTGTATGTATATTTTAAAACGGATGCAGCGGTAAAGATATCCTACATGATCCATGTAAAAGACGATGGCATTTCTGATTTCAGCAGAGATGTATATCAGGATGAGGAGTATCAGACAGAACATGAATTTCAGGTGATTGGCCTGATTCCGGATACGGAGAATACAATTACCTTTTATGTGACAAATGAAGATGGGTCTACAAATACAAAGGAAATCGTATACGAAATGGGAAGCCTGTACGGAGAGGAAAAGGTACAGCTTGATACCGATATAAAACAGAGTGCGGATCAGCTGGAAGACGGACTTTATGTGATATTAGGCAATGACAGCAGTTCTATGGATTTCATGTATTATTATGATAACAGCGGAGTATTAAGAGGTGAGGTGCCGCTTCTTGGCTACAGAAGCAACAGGCTGATCTTTGACGATAATTTCATGTATTACAGTATTTCTGAGAAGAAGATGGCACAGGTGAACCGTCTCGGACAGGTGACAAAGGTGTATAGTCTTGGCGATTACAGTCTGCATCATGATTATGTGTTTGATGAAAATGGCAATATGCTGATCCAGGCAACGGATACCACACGGGACAGTGTGGAGGATATCGTGTTGAAGCTGGATGTGAATTCAGGTGAAGTGACAAAGGTACTGGATCTGGGAGACTTGCTTGGTGATTATAAGAAGACTTGTGTGAAGAATTCCTCGGATGAGCTGGACTGGATGCATATTAATACGATCCAGTACATGGGAAATGGATCCGTGCTGTTAAGCTCCAGAGAGACGTCTACGATCATTAAAGTGGACAACCTTTATGATGAACCGTCGATCGCTTACATGATCGGTGAGAAGGATTTCTGGGAGGATACATCCTACGTAAGTTGTCTGCTGAATAAAAAAGGCGATTTTACAATCCAGGGCGGTCAGCATACAATTACATATGAGACGGATGAAAGCCTTGCGGATGGACAATATTATCTGTATATGTTTAATAATAATATCGGAATCAGCGAGACAAGACCTGATTATGACTGGTCTTCCATCGGACTTAAGACCAGTTCGGCAGTGGACGAAAAGAATTCCAAATATTACAAATATCTGGTAGACGAAAATGAAGGAACATTTGAACTGGTAGATTCATTTAAAGTTCCATATTCCGGATACGTCAGCAGTGCGCAGGATATTGGGGATAACGTGCTTACAGATTCCGGACTGAAAGGAACGTTTACGGAATATGATGAGGATCATAAGGCGATCGCAACATATAAGATGGATTATGAAAAATTCATTTACCGTGTATTTAAGTATAATTTGAGGATTTATTTTGGAAAAAGTGAATATCCATAAAAAATCATATGGAAGTCTTTACGGATAACGATTTATCCGCTAAAATGAAAGCGTCGGTTTTTGCCGGCGCCTTTTTGAAAAAGTAGTTAATTAGAAAGAAAAGGGGAAATAGAATGGCAAATCCAATCGTTACAATTGAGATGGAAAACGGAGATATTATGAAAGCAGAACTGTATCCGGAAATCGCACCGAATACAGTAAATAACTTTGTATCTCTTGTAAATAAGGGATTTTATGATGGACTGATCTTCCACCGTGTTATTAATGGGTTCATGATCCAGGGTGGATGCCCGGACGGAACCGGAATGGGCGGTCCGGGATATTCGATCAAAGGGGAAATTTGCTCAGAACGGTTTTGCAAATGAACTGGCACATACAGAAGGAGTGCTTTCTATGGCAAGGGCAATGCATCCGGATTCAGCAGGTTCACAGTTCTTTATCATGCATAAAGCAGCACCACATCTGGATGGCTCATATGCTGCATTTGGTAAGATCATCGAAGGCATGGATATTGTGAATAAGATCGCTGAGACAGATACAGATTACAGCGACAGACCACTGGATGAACAGAAGATGAAGAAAGTAACTGTTGATACAATGGGAACAGAGTATCCGGAACCGGAGAAAGCATAAAACGGCGGCAGACAGTAACCGCACAGGTATAAGCAGGCAGAATCATAGCAATCAGGCATACAGCGATCAGATACGTCTGATCGCTGTATGTAAATTTCCAACACATATGACGCGGAGGAAAACGACAGATGGAAATGATCCAGACAGAAAAATTGGTATATGAATATGAAAAACGTGATGAAGAAGGCAATGTGATTGGAACATCGCGTGCTATTGATGAAGTAGATATTGAAGCAAAAGAAGGACAGTTTATAGCAATTCTCGGACATAATGGTTCCGGAAAATCAACTCTTGCCAAGCATCTGAATGCAATTCTGATGCCAACAGAAGGTTCCGTATGGGTGAATGGAAAGAATACGAGTAATCCGGATGAACTTTGGAATGTAAGACAGTCGGCGGGAATGGTATTTCAGAATCCGGACAATCAGATCATTGGCACTGTAGTAGAAGAAGATGTGGGGTTTGGTCCGGAGAACCTGGGCGTTCCGACGGATGAGATCTGGCAGCGGGTGGAAGAAAGTCTGAAAGCTGTTGGGATGATCGAATATCGGCATCATTCTCCGAATAAGCTTTCCGGAGGACAAAAACAGAGAGTAGCAATCGCCGGTGTCGTGGCAATGGAACCGAAATGCATCGTTATGGATGAGCCGACTGCAATGCTTGACCCGGTTGGAAGGAGAGAAGTCTTAAAGACGGTTCATAAACTTAGAAAGCAGAAGAAGGTCACTGTGATACTGATCACACATTACATGGAAGAAGTAGTAGATGCAGATAAGATATTCGTGATGGATCACGGAAAAGTCGTGATGGAAGGCTCACCGAAAGAGATATTCTCCAAAGTAGATGAATTAAAGAGTTACCGGCTGGATGTGCCGCAAGTGACGATTCTGGCAGATGAACTCAGAAAACGCGGACTGGATATTCCGAAAGGGATTCTGAGAAAAGAAGAACTGGTAGAGGCAGTGGAACGTTTGACAAGTGAAAATGGTGAGAAGAAATGACAGACATTGCAATTAAGATAGAACATTTGAATTATATATACAGTCCCGGGACTGCATATGAAAAACATGCACTCAGAGACATTTGTCTGGAAATCCCACATGGAGAATTTGTGGGGATAATCGGGCATACTGGATCAGGAAAGTCGACACTGATCCAACATCTGAACGGCCTGGTAAAGGCAACAGATGGTGCATTATATTATAATGGAGAAAACATTTACCAAAATGGGTATGATATGCGTGCACTCCGTAATCAGGTCGGACTGGTATTTCAGTATCCGGAGTACCAGTTGTTCGAGATCGATGTACTGACAGATGTGTGTTTTGGTCCGAAGAATCAGGGACTGAGCAAAGAAGAGTGTGAAAAGCGTGCGCTGGAGGCATTGAAACTGGTAGGGTTAAAAGAAAAATATTATAAATCTTCTCCATTTGAGCTCTCGGGCGGACAGAAACGAAGAGTAGCGATTGCCGGAGTTCTGGCAATGCATCCCAAGGTCCTGGTTCTTGATGAGCCGACGGCGGGGCTTGATCCGAAGGGCAGAGATGATATTCTGGATCAGATCGCATATCTTCATAAGCAGAGCGATATGACAGTGATTCTGGTGTCGCATAGCATGGAAGACATTGCGAGATATGCGGATCGGATCGTTGTGATGAACAAGGGGGCAGTGATGTATAATGGCACACCGAAAGAGGTGTTTGCGCATTATCAGGAGTTGGAGAAGATTGGTCTTGCAGCTCCGCAGGTAACATATATCATGCACGACCTGAAAGAAAAAGGTTTACCAGTAAAGGTAAATGTGACGACTGTGAAAGAAGCAACAGATGAGATTATGCGGGCACTGGAGAAGAAGATATGATAAGAGATATAACAATCGGACAATATTATCCGGCAAAGAGTGTGTTACACAGATTGGATCCAAGAGTAAAGCTGGTGGGAACGCTGCTCTACCTGATCTCACTGTTTTTATTCAACAGTATTCCGGGATACGTGATGACGACGTTGTTTCTGATCCTTGTTATCAGGATATCAAAAGTACCGTTTTCTTTTATTGTAAGAGGGTTAAAACCGGTCATCATGCTTTTGATGATCACGGTGTTGTTCAACTTATTTCTGACGAGGGATGGAGCAGTGTTGTTCCATGCATGGATTTTCACGATCACAGAAGGCGGTCTCAGGACAGCGGTATATATGGCAATCCGGCTGATCTATCTGATCATCGGTTCGTCACTTATGACATTTACAACGACCCCGAATGAACTGACAGATGGAATTGAAGAATTACTCGGACCACTGAACAAGATTCGTGTTCCAGTACATGAGATTGCAATGATCATGTCAATCGCACTCCGCTTCATCCCAATCCTCCTGGAAGAGACGGATAAGATCATGAAAGCGCAGATCGCAAGAGGTGCCGATCTTGAAAGCGGCAATATGATCCAGAAAGCAAAGAGTATGATTCCGATTTTGGTTCCTTTGTTTGTGTCTGCGTTCCGGAGAGCGAATGATCTGGCGATGGCAATGGAGGCAAGATGTTACCATGGTGGTGAGGGACGTACGAAGATGAAGCCGTTAAAATACTGTAGGAAAGACAGAATAGCTTATATTACTGTAATTGCGTATGTGGTTCTCGTTGTTTTAATCGGAAGATTTGTACCACTGCATATATGGATATTTTAGAGGATAAGCGACAGTTATGCATCAGAAAATGGGACGGGGAAAACTCCGTCCCTGATTTATTCCGGGATATGATCACGTGAAAGGAAAGAAAAATATCATGAGAAGAATCAGAATCTTTGTAGCATATGACGGGACGAATTACTGCGGCTGGCAGATCCAGCCGAATGGAATTACAATAGAAGAAAAACTGAATAAAGCGTTAAACAGACTTACCGGAGAAGACATCCGGGTTATCGGGGCAAGCCGTACGGATTCCGGAGTGCATGCGCTTGGCAATGTGGCAGTATTTGATACAGAATCTCCGATTCCGCCGGAAAGATTTTCCTATGCATTAAATCAGAGGCTTCCGGAAGATATTGTGGTAGTAAAGTCAGATGAAGTGCCGCTTGACTGGCATCCGAGATATCAGGATAATATTTCTAAAACATATGAGTACCATATTTACAATGCACAAATGCCGAATCCATTAAAGACACGATATTGTACATTTGTATCGTTTCCGCTGGATATCGGTGCAATGAGAGAAGGAGCCAAATATCTGATCGGAGCGCATGATTTTGTGAGTTTTTGTAATATCCGAACCAATACACAGGATACAGTGAGAACAGTATATGATCTGACGATTGAAAAAAAAGATGATGAGATTGTGCTGAGAATCACAGGAAATGGATTTTTGTACAACATGGTCCGCATTATCGCAGGTGTCCTGATCCGGGTCGGCAGAGGGTTCTATACTCCGGAAAAAGTAAAAGAGATTCTGGAAGCCAAAGTCCATACTTCAGAAGGGGCCACAGCATTGCCAAACGGACTGGTATTGGTAAAAATAGATTATAAATAATCAATGAATAGTCGGCATTTTAGACAATATACAGAAAAAAATCGGAATAACATACAAAAATAAAAAAAACCGCCATAAAAAGACAAGAATATGTTAAAATACATCTGTCCAGCATAAAGTTGAGAAAGCTGGACGGAAGGAGAAAAATTATGGAAATGTTATTGTATCTCGTTCCGGTATTTGGAATCCTTGGACTGCTCTTTGCAGCTTATCTGGCAGCAAGAGTAGGAAGACAGGATGCCGGAAACGACAGAATGAAAGAAATCGCCGCAGCGATCAGTGATGGTGCGCAGGCATTTCTGACGGCAGAGTACAAGATTCTGGTTATTTTCGTTGCGGTATTATTCGTACTTATCGGATTCGGAATCGGTAACTGGATTACTGCTGTATGCTTTGTAGTAGGAGCTTTATTCTCAACGCTTGCAGGTTTCTGCGGGATGAAAGTTGCTACAAAGGCAAATGTAAGAACTGCGAATGCAGCAAAAGAAAAAGGAATGAACAAAGCACTCTCAATTGCATTCTCCGGTGGAGCTGTGATGGGTATGTGTGTAGCCGGTTTTGGGGTATTTGGTGTCAGCATCATTTACATCCTGACTAAAAATGTTGATATTATTACAGGCTTTAGTTTAGGAGCTTCTTCCATTGCTCTGTTTGCACGTGTTGGTGGTGGTATCTACACAAAAGCTGCCGATGTAGGAGCCGATCTTGTTGGTAAGGTAGAAGCAGGTATTCCGGAAGATGATCCGCGTAACCCGGCTGTTATCGCCGATAATGTAGGGGATAACGTAGGTGATGTTGCAGGTATGGGAGCAGACCTTTTTGAGTCTTATGTAGGAGCCCTTGTATCGGCACTGACACTTGGAATCGTATATTATAAAGCTGAGGGAGCTATCTTCCCACTCCTGATCGCAGGACTTGGACTTGTAGCTTCTATCCTCGGAACATTTTTTGTAAAGGGTGACGAGAATTCCAATCCACATAAAGCATTAAAGACAGGTTCTTATGTAGCAAGTGTATTGGTACTGATCGTATCTTGTGTATTCAGTAAAGTATTCTTTGGAGATTTTAAAGCAGCGATTGCTATCGTAGCCGGTCTGATCGTGGGACTTCTGATCGGTATCATCACAGAAGTATATACATCCGGAGACTACAAATCAGTGAAAGAAATTGCAGAACAGTCAGAGACGGGATCTGCAACAACCATCATCAGTGGTCTTGCAGTAGGTATGAAGTCTACAGCAATTCCGATTCTTCTGATCTGTGTCGGTATCTTTGTTGCATACCAGACATGCGGACTTTACGGTATCGCACTTGCTGCTGTAGGAATGCTTTCTACTACCGCTATTACAGTAGCTGTAGATGCTTACGGACCAATCGCTGACAATGCCGGTGGTATTGCAGAGATGTCTGAACTGGATCCACATGTTCGTCAGATCACTGATAAACTGGATGCCGTTGGTAACACAACAGCAGCTATGGGTAAAGGTTTCGCTATCGGATCTGCAGCCCTGACAGCGCTTGCCCTGTTTGTATCTTATGCAGAGGCAGTACATCTGAAGACAATTGATATCCTTGACTCACGTGTAATCATCGGAATGCTGATCGGTGGAATGCTTCCATTCTTATTCTCAGCTATGACAATGTCATCTGTATCAAGAGCAGCATATCAGATGATTGAAGAAGTAAGACGTCAGTTCAAG
>ENA-OQDC01000447-OQDC01000447.1-human-gut-metagenome-genome-assembly--contig:-NODE-447-length-29159-cov-6.620626_pt1 | contig 29159 bp, 34 predicted proteins | sample MGYA00242770_ERZ504601 | MGnify/ENA primary metagenome ERZ504601 (study PRJEB26092, sample SAMD00036305) | human gut metagenome | host: Homo sapiens | study: EMG produced TPA metagenomics assembly of...
TATGAATAATTGGAACGCAGATAAGCTAAAAATTAACAGAAAGAAAAGGGACTAGATCCCAGGATGGAATTTGGAAAATCATTTCATGTTACCAGATCAGACTGTGATCTGAATTGGAAAATGAAAGAGCTATCCGGATCTGCAGATTCTCATAGACATCAGCAACCGTTTTGATATTTCTCTCGATGTCTTAATAAAGGAAGATGTCAAAATGGTAAAAACCATGGATAAAGAAAGAGTGCTTGGATCATTGAAACGGGAAAAGTCTGTTATTGACTTTTTTACAGGTGCAGGAACTGGAATTGTAATTTCCTGCCTGTTTTCAGCTGATACAATGGTCAGAACGGTTACCATTGTATTAGGCGTGGTCATGATCGGAATTGGCTGGTACCGGGAAGCAAAATATGACAAAAGATTGTTCAGATATATGAATAATGAAGAACGGTGAGGTGGAGAGCATGAAAATCTGGCGTGAACTGTTAGGCTATGTGAAATTGATTGTAATAGTAGTGGCAATTACTCTGGTTATCAATAATGTTGTTTTGATTAACGCAAAAATCCCTTCACCCTCCATGGAAAAAACACTTATGGTGAAAGACCGCCTTTTCGGCTTTCGGCTTGCGTATGGAATTAATCTTAATCTGTTCGGTTATGAAATTTCTGAAAAGTTCAAGGACCCGGAGCGATTTGATATTGTAATATTCAAATACCCAGATGATGAAAGCCGTCTTTTTATCAAAAGAGTGATCGGACTGCCGGGAGAGGTAGTGGAAATTAAGGATGGGAAAGTTTACATTGATGGTTCACCCACTCCATTGGATGACTCTTTCATTCCGGAGAAAATGATCGGAAGTTATGGTCCATATACAGTTCCGGAAAACAGTTATTTCATGCTTGGTGACAACCGGAATGATTCGAAGGATTCACGTTCATGGAAAAACAAATTCGTGCGATTTGACCAGCTTGTGGGGAAAGCTATTGTAAGATACTATCCATCTTTCAAGTGGTTAGGATAATAAGAAACGCGAATATCAGTGGCTTATTAAGCACTGGAATATTCGCGTTTTTTATTTGATATCACTAAGATTATATATTTTCAAATATATGTAATCAGTTGGCCACATGATCAAGTTCTTTACAATACGCATTGGGAGGATTGCAAGGAAGTCTTTTCCGTAGAGCATGTCCAGCCGTAAGGTATTTAACAGAATATATAGCAAGAATTCTCCTTCCTCTACAGGTAGGAGATGAATTGCAAAATAAAAAAACATTTGTTCTACAATGCAAATCGTGGTATAATGAATGATTTTCTATAGTTTTTCTATACTTCAAAATACGTGAAAGTATAGTATCTATGCGGATAATCAAAAATTAGATATAAAATATAAAATTTAACCTAAATCTTATTGATATATTGACAAATAACGTAAAATAATCTATTATATAGACAACCGATATATAGAACGTCGATATATAGCTTATTCTAAGAAGGGGGTGGACCAGATGGCTATTGAAAGAGCATTGGTTTCAGGAAGTATGGCAATGCTTGTAATGAAACTTTTGTCTGAAAAGGATATGTATGGATATGAGATGATCGACACACTGAGGCAAAAATCTCAGAATGTATTTGAGCTGAAGGCAGGAACTCTTTATCCATTGCTGCACAGCCTGGAAGAGAAAGGACTCCTGACAGTATATGAACAGGATGTAGCTGGAAAGACCAGAAAGTATTATAGCCTTACCAGACAGGGAAGAGGATTCCTTGAAAAGAAAATAGAGGAATGGAAAGAGTATTCTGCAGCAGTGACCAATGTGCTTATACTGGAGGTGTGAGTTATGGATGAATATCTGAAATTATTGCTGGAACAGATTCGCTGCACAAAAGCCAGACCATACATAAAACAGGAACTGCAGGATCATATGGAGGATCAGATTGCGGAAAACATGAAGGCAGGCATGGATCATGAACAGGCAGAGAAGGAAGCCGTCAGAGACATGGGGGATCCTGTGGAAACAGGAATCTCCCTTGACAGTATCCACAGACCTCAGGCTGCATGGAAACTTTTGGGAATGATTATATTTATCAGCATTGCAGGTGTTCTGATACATGCAGGGATTTCCGGAAAAGCCAGTGAGAATGCGGCAGCCGGTTCTGACAGATATGTGTTTCATGTTATGATCGGGCTGGCTGTCATGATGATTTTGTATCTGCTGGACTATACCGTACTGGCAAAATTTTCAAAAATAATTGCAGCTGTTTTATTGTCCGTCTGTTTGCTGGTTATATTGGAAGGAGGCCAGGTAAACGGAGCAAGGATTTTTATATCACTGCCAGGAGGCAGAAGAGGCATGGATGTACAAAAACTGATGCTGTTTTATGTCCCCATATATGGAGCAATTTTATATAAATATCATGGGTGGGGATATAAGGGACTGATAAGAGCAATCTTATGGCTGATTGCTCCAGTAATATTAGTTTACAGCCTGCCGGCACTCAGGACAGCTTGTGTGATGCTGGTAACTATGCTGACTATGTTGACGATCGCAATCAAAAAGGACTGGTTTACTGTCAGAAAGAAAAGAACTATCTGTGGAATCTGGGCTGTGTTTTTGACCGCGCCCATAGCAGCTTTCCTGGGTATGTACCTGAGAAACAGGCTGGCGGAATATCAAATTGCGCGCATACAGGCGATGTTTTCCAGCGGTAGCGAAACAGACTATCTCACAAAAATGTTGCATTCACTTTGGAGACAGAATAAGCTGATCGGGAAAAGCAAATCAGATGTAACGGGAATCCTGCCAGCATTTAACGCGGATTATATTCTGACCTATCTGTCATCTGTATATGGAATAATTGCAGCTATACTTTTGTGCTGTGTTCTTGCGGTTCTGATTTTTGCAATCTTTAACACTGCGTTGCGACAGAAAAATCAGCTGGGTATGATGATGGGATGCGGGTGCGGAATTGTATTTCTCATCAGTTTTTTGATAAATGTCCTTGAGAATCTTGGCGTATTTCCGCAATCAATAACATTTCTTCCGTTTTTTTCAGCCGGAGGAAGCTGTATTATAATTTCTTATGGACTCATGGGGATCGTGCTGAGTACTTACAGGTATAAGAATATTTATCCGCGACATCCTGAAACAGGCTTTATGTCCATTAATTCTAAGGTAAAAAAGTATCGTAATATTTAAAACCAATCAAAAACGCTGAGAATTGCTCCCAGCGTTTTTGGTTGGTTTTATTTTGGACAGTTTTCTGCATTCAGCACCAGCTGCTTGCGGAACTGTGAAGGGGACATGCCACACTGTTTTCGGAAAAATCGGCTGAAATATAATGGATTTTCGTACCCGACCAGGTTGGCTATTTCTGTGATATTATAATTGGTCGTTTCCAAAAGCATTTTTGCATTGGTAAGCCTCAGAGACTGCACGTATTGAGCAGGTGTAGTATTGGCATACTGACGGAAGTTCTGGATGAACCAGCTGATACTCATATTGTGGGAAACAGCATAGTCCTCAATACTTATAGGTTTATTATAATGCATCCGAAAGTACTGTGCAGCCTGTTCCATATCGTTCATGTTCTGAAGGTTCTTTTTACGTGGCTTTTGCAGTGCTATTCTATGGAGGCTGATCAGGAGAATCGTGAAATAATTTATCAGCATCTCCTCGTAATCAATTCGCTGCAGATTCAGTTCCTCAATCATAGACATAAATGAAAAGCCTAATCCCCCAGCTATGCTGGGGAGAATGGAGTAGGCGGAAGCGGTGAGGATAACAAATAAAGCCTCCTGTGATATGATGAGAATGGTGTCGCAAGCCAAACTCAAAATCAAAGGAGGCGGTCCAAATGGACAATAAAAGTCTATCACATACTCGCTGGAAATGCCAGTATCATATCGTATTCATTCCTAAATATAGGAAGAAAGTATTGTATGGAAAGGTACGAGAAGATGTGAGAGAAATAATATCAATTCTATGCAAATATAAAAGTGTAGAAATAATTGCGGGAGCCGTATGTATCGATCATGTGCATTTAAGCGTAGCAATTCCGCCGAAACTTAGTGTATCAGACTTTATGGGATATCTGAAAGGGAAAAGCACATTGATGCTTTACGACAGACATCCAGAACTGCAAAGTAAATGGGATAAAGCCTTTTGGGCTAGAGGATATTATGTTGAAACAATCGGCAATATAACAGATGCAGCAGTTCAGAAATATATAAATGAGCAAGCAGAGGAATCGAGAAGAGAAGATTCCAGTAGTACCGCTTTATAGCGGGCCAGTAAAAGTGCTTGCGATACTGCCCTTTGGGGCGAGCAGTAACAATGGCCCTTTGGAGGGCAAAGGATAAACCACCAGTTGAACTGGTGGTTGCTAACTTAGATTTTTGTACTCAATGGAGATACCGGTATAAATAATGCGGGTATCGTCGGCAATCCCATATCTTCTCAGAAAGTTCTTTACATTATTTCCAGTAAAGTGAACCCAGTAAACTTCGGTCTGATCCGCTCCATAATAATAATAGCGTTGTTCCTCACGTGGACGGTAGAGTACCATATTGCCGGCTTCTACAACAGTAGGTTTTCCATCAAAATAAAAATGTGCCCGTCCGGATGCGATGTAAAGAAGCTGATAATCAAGCCGGCCTTTCGGGCGGTGGGTAGGAAGCTTTTCTACGGTGTATAGATGATAAGTACCGCAGCTTCCAATAAACAGGGGATGTTTTTTATCCATAAAATCAACCCTGGATTTGTGATAGTATGCTGATAATGTATACAAGCAATGTCTTTTTGTCATATTGCACAAAACACAACAATATGAATTGTGCAATTTTACGATTCTACAAAATATTGTTAAAAAATAGTTGGCTATTATGTAAAGGTATAACATTTTGTGCATGTTTTGGCGAATGTTGTTTATGTATTTTTTTATAATAAAAAAGTATAATGATAGTACGACAAAAGCAAAATATCTGGGATTTGCTTTTTATTATCAATTTCAGGAAAAGAAATATAGGATGAAAGTTCCGAAAAAGTCATTGGATAAAGTAATGAAGAAAGTCAGGAAACTTACGAGCCGCAAGTGGAGCGTGAGTAATTCATACAAAGCGAAAAAGATAGCAAAGGTAGTAAGAGGATGGATTAATTACTTTAAAATTGGCTCAATTCTTACAGTAAGCCGAAAACTTGATACAGTAATCAGGTATAGATTCAGGATGTGCATATGGAAACACTGGAAAAATCCAAAAACCAGATATAAAAATTTGGTAAAACTGGGTATTAGTAAAAAGAATGCAAGGTGTGCGGCGGGATTTCATGGATATGCCTGAGTGTGCCGTACAAAAACTGTTTGTTATGCGATGTCAAATGCACGTTTGAAGAAATTTGGTTTACTCTCAGCCGAGGAATATCTTTGTAAAGCGAGATGTCAAGTTAACTGAACCGCCGGATGCGGAACCGCATGTCCGGTGGTGTGAGAGGTCGGCGGCAAAAGCCGTCTCCTACTCGATCAAACCAGCTCCGTTATACCAGGGAGGAAAATATCTCCTGTGTGGGAGGCGGCATTTATCCCAACATGTTGTGTGCACACCCTCCGTTCCAGATCGATGGGAATTTTGGCTTTGCAGCTGCAGTTGCAGAGATGCTTATCCAGAGCAGGAAAGGGCATTTCCTGTTGCTTCCGGCACTTCCGGATGAGTGGAAAGACGGAAAAGTCCGGGGAATGAAGGCACAGGGTGACATCACAGTTGATTTTGAATGGAGAGAGGGCAGGATACACAGGGTTCGCCTCTGTTCTTCCCGTGAGCAGAAAGTAACGCTGGAATGCAATGGAATTTCGAAAACAGTATTTTTAAAACCTGATGGGACAGAGAATATGATTTTTGATTGATCTGTCCCGAGGGCCTGGAAATCATAGACAGTGGTAAGTAATGGGGTACAATAAAATATAGCCAATCGATTTTGCCAGAAACTATTGATATTTCTTAGGGTATCGCATATAATATAGTTAAACCAAAAAGTTTCGTGTAGCGGCACGTTAAAGCTGTACTGTGTCCGGGCAGGGTAATTACTGGGACTATTTGATACTCGGAAGGGCATTACGCCCACACCAGGGAGATGCGGTGAGTCCGCGCCGGGGACTTAATGATACCGGCGACATTTTAGACGTTCGGAAGGATGTCGCGGCTGACAGCCAGCATAAAACCGCTTTTTAAGATTATGGGCACTGGATAACAAAAAGTTGTCCGGTGCTGTTTTTATATTATAGTGATGAATGGGAAAAGATAGATGGGAAAACAACAGGATAGAGAGAAAATCGTACAGGAGATTAAAATAGCTGCCGATCTGTATAGGAAGCATTTAGTAGGTAAAAGATTTCTATATGTATTTGAAGGCAGATATATTGAGGTGCTTTATAAAGCTGCCAATTTCAGGCACTTAACAGGTGTGGCCACAAACCTTTCCGCAAAAAAGTTTTATAGTTATGCAGCAAAAAAGCTGCTTCAGGCTTCGCAGATATTTTTTACACCGCAGCACCCTTTTTCATTGTGTAAGCGTAAAATTAAGCATATCGGACAGATTGCAATGCTGGCTGGCTCAGAAGGCTTTATGTTGGAAGAGATTGTTACAGATACAAAAGTTTATAAGTTTGGCACAACAGATCTTAATTTTACTCTATGCTTAAATAAAGAGTATGATGATCTGGGACAGCAAAAAGGCGATTGCTTCGTAGTAGAATCACTGCGAGATGAGGATTGTTTTTCTAAAAGTAGAACAGCATATACAGTAACTCATATTTTCTCAGCACCGAATGATGCGAAAAAATACACAACTTTACTATTTTTGGATAAAAATGCAACGATAGACAGTCTTCCGGATGAAATTAAAAACATGCTGGATCAAACTTTATTACATAAATAAAAATGGAGAGTCTTAGTTGGCGATTCAATTAATCTATCCTGAGGGTATGAGAATTATTGACAGCCGTATCATGTAAAAACACATGGTACGGCTGTTTTTATACCCTAATAGGACCTGATGATCATAAAATTTTGAATGATTTCGGGGTTGTTTTTATCTGAGATAATTTTTTTAAAAATATTTGCAACCTTTTAGGGATTCGCACGTCTAATAAGTAGGAGAACATAAATGAAGCTCCTATAGTATACTCCGAATGACTGGTCTGAGATAGGAGAATTGGAACTATAATGAATGAAGTTTTGATACGAAAAGCGAAGAAAGGCGACAAGGATGCTTTTTGCAGGCTCATGGATGAAAATGTACAGAGTATGTACAAGATTGCAGCAGCATATCTGAAAAATGATGAAGATGTTGCAGATGCAATACAAGATACGATCCTTTCCTGCTATGAAAATCTAAGAAGTCTAAGAAAGAACAGATACTTTAAAACATGGCTGATACGCATCCTGATCAATAAATGTAAAGATGTCATACAAAAGAATAAACTGGTTACTTTTATGGATCAAATTCCAGAAACACCTTTTCATGAAGAATATGAGACAATAGAATGCTTACAGGCATTAGAACCATTGGATAGTAAATATCGTTTGGTTGTTATTCTCTACTACATGGAGGAATTTAATATCCGGGAAATCAGTAATATCCTGGATTTGCCAGAAAACACAGTGAAATCCCGCCTTCATCGTGGAAGAAAAAAAATTCGCAGAGATATATGGATATAAAATTAAGGAGGAACGTGCCTAATGATGACTCTAAATAATAATGAGAAAGATTTCCAGAAAAAAATGCAACAGGATACAGAGATTCCGGCGATTGTACATGAACATATCAATCAGGCATATCATTTGATTGAGAATAATACGGTTACTCAGAAAAAAGCACCAAGGGATCCATTCCACTGGATGAAAATCGGAGGCAGGGTAGCAGGAGGTATGGCAGCGGTACTGGCGGTCGGATTTATATTCTGTGCAACCAATCCAGTAATGGCAAAGAATATCCCGGTTGTAGGAGGGCTTTTTGAAATCTTGCAGGATAATGTAAGTTTCTTTGGTGATTTTTCGGATTATGCAACAACCTTGGAATCCGTTGATGGAACAACGGCAGATGGCAGTGAAGCAGATGAGGACAAGACAGGTAATGCCACTAGTGAGAATGCTTACATTAAAACAGCAGATGGGCTGACAATTACATGTTCTGAGGTATATGCCAACAGCCAGGCGGTCTATATAACTATGCAGTTTAAGAGTGATAAGCCATTTCCAGAAACGTCAACCAGGGCGGAAAGTGGAACACCGGTCATTGATCTGGATATGACTGGCGGTGTGGACTTTAATTCAGAAGCTAGTCCGGTGATCGACGGTCAGGTGGAAGGACAGTTTCTGGATGACAACACCTATGCATGCATTTTCCGTTATGATCTTGTTCAGGCGACAAAAGACTATACGGAATATAATGAGAAATACAATGAAATGACACAGCAGGTAATGGATGAGATGGGAATAACTCAGGCGGACTTAGATGATCAGACGGATGAAGGTTATGCGCTGCTGGAAGAGTTTATCAATAAATTGTCTGAACGTGGTGGAGCATATCAGAAGTACATTAAAGAAATTGATATTCCAGATACCTTTAACCTGCATCTGGATATCACGAAGGTAAGAGGGCTGGAAGCAGACTATGAGTGGTCAGAAGCGGATGATGAAAACTATGGAAGGGATGCCGGCTACTACAAATATGAAGGTGACTGGAGTTTCGATATCCCGGTTACAGTAGATGATTCCCGGACAGAAGTATTGGAACTGAATGATACAAACGATGCTGGTATCGGACTCAAATCCGTAATTCGTTCTCCGTATGAACTGACGGTAAATGAACTTTATAAGGAAGGATCCAACAGTGACTGCTTCATGGTAGCGCTTGATGCCAACGGAAACACACTTCCATATAATGAGTCTACTGGAAACTGTAATAACTTCGCAATTCAGGACAGGGATATTTCGACAGTAGATATTTATTTCCTGGATTATATCCAGTATATGGATGAACTGAAGGGGCAGCAGAATTTTGATAATCCTACGAAAGAAGACGGACAGAAATGGAAAAAACTTCTGGAGGAAAATGCAAAGTACCATAAGACATTACATTTTGATAGTGACAATGCAAAAAACTAATTGATTCAAAGAAAGATAAATAAGACATGAGACCAAAAGAAGTGATAGGGCAATCAATGAGAACCACAAAATCGGCAAGACCAGGTTCAGTTGTTTATGTGCCGATGGATAAATCGGAATTCAGATCCATTATATTTTCAGAAAAGAAGAAAAATAAAATTAAGAAAATTGTAATATTGATTATATTGATGATTTTTGTTATAGGCTGTTGTATATATGCAGGTATATCTTATTATTACTCATATCACTTCTTTTATGGGACGACCATCAATGGGATTGACAGTTCAAATAAGACAGCATATGAGGTTGAGCAGGAGATTGCTGGGAAAAAGGATAACTATACTATTCAGGTAAGGGCAAGAATGCAGGACCCGCAGGCCATTACAGGAAAAGATATTGATTATAAATACGTATCCAGCGGTGCGGTTCTCCAGCTGCTGAAAACTCAGAAATCATGGGAATGGATCGGCAGTCTTTTTGAAACAAAAAACTATATGGTTCAAGAAGAGACTTTTTTCAGCCGGGAGAAACTGGAAGAACAGGTAAATTCATTAAATTGTGCGAAAAAAGAGAATCAGATAGCACCGGAAAATGCGTATGTAAGTTTTGTTAACTCAGAATTCACTATTGTGCCAGAAACGGAAGGTAATGAATTAAATACCAAAGAAGCTTATCAGATGATATGCAGGGCAATCGATAACGATGCGGCAGAGGTAGATCTGGAAAGTGATCCAAAGGCTTATAAGAAAGCAGATGTGACGAAAGAAAGTTCAGAGCTTCAGAATATGGTAAATACATATAAGAACCTGACAAAAGTAAATATCACATATACATTTGGAGACGAAACGGTAACACTCGATGGGAATACCATCAAAAACTGGCTGCAGTTTGACGAGAAAGGGCAGCTGCTCCAGAATGATGAAGCCTTCCGGCAGCATGTAGTGGATTATGTGGCACAGCTTGCAGCAGATCATGATACAGTTGGCACTGAAAGACAATTCCAGACCACAAGCGGAAGGACGGTGTATGTATATGGCTCAGCCTATGGATGGAAGATTGATCAGGACAAAGAAGTAGCACAGCTCATGCAGGAAATTCAGTCAGGAACCCAGACAACCAGGGAACCGGTATATTCTATGAGGGCAAATGCACACGGAATCAATGATCTCGGAGATACATATATAGAGGTAGATCTTACAGAACAGTATATGTGGTATTATCAGAATGGAAATATTATTTTCCAATCAGAAATCGTATCCGGACTGCCAAGCGATCCGGATAGAAAAACACCCCTTGGAATATTCACACTGAATTCAAAGAGCAGTCCGTCCGTGCTGCGAGGTGAAATGACAGCAAATGGAACCTATTCTTATGAACAGCCGGTAACGTACTGGATGCCATTCAATGGAGGAATTGGCTTTCATGATGCAGACTGGCAGCCGTACTTTGGTGGTGACAGATATCTTACAGGTGGTTCTCATGGATGCATCAATCTTCCACCAGAAAATGCCGGACAGCTTTATAGTCTTATTCAGTATGATGTCCCGATAATCTGTTTTTACTAATTCTATATTCAAGATGTACAGGACAGGAGCTAAGTTGTAATGCAGCTGGCTCCTGTTTTTCATTGTCAACAGTATCAGCCTGACGTATGATCACCATTTCGGTAATCCAGAACAAAGCAGACTTGATGTGGAAGTGGAAGAGCGATTGGTAAAAGCTAGCAATCTCTTCCTTTCACAAAGAGTGAAGAAGAGAAGGCACATTAATAGGATTGACGTATCAATACTGGAACCATGGAATCGCATCATCAGTGGATGTGATTTGAATGATACGATCTGATAAAGGTAAATGAAAGGAATCCGGCTACGTATGGAAACCAAAACTATTCTCACAGAATGGTTTTGGTTTCCTTTTTTGCTGTTACAAATCAGTTACAACTGCGATATAGAATTTAATGTATAATTAACCTGTGAAAAGATATTTATAAAAACATGTGAGGTAATAATCATGAAGGCAAGAATTCTTGTGATAGAAGACGAAATGTCAATCAATGACCTGCTATGTATGAATTTGGAGATTGCAGGGTATGAAACAGTAGGATATCTGGATGGAAATGAGGCATATGAAGCAATTATTCAAGATCATGCGTTTCAGTGTGCACTTGTAGATATCATGCTTCCCGGAAGAGACGGATATAGCCTGTTACCGAAACTGAAGCAGTATGAAATCCCCGTAATATTTCTTACCGCAAAGGGAGATATCGCGAGCAAGATAAAGGGATTAAAAGACGGTGCGGAAGATTATATTGTAAAACCATTTGAAATGCTGGAAGTGATGGTCCGTCTTGAAAAAGTACTGGAACGTAATGGCACTGTACAAGAACAGATTCAAATTGGTGATGTCATCATTGATACTGCTAGTCGTACTGTTACAAAAATGGGTATGGAAATCTATTTAAAGCCAATGGAATATAACTGCCTCATGGTGTTCGCCAAAAACCCGAATAAAGCACTGACCAGGAATCAGATCCTGCAGGAACTGTGGAATGAAGAGTTCTGCGGAGAAACAAGAACTGTGGATGCACATGTGGGTCGTATCAGGAAAAAACTTGGCTGGCAGGATAAGATTAAAACAATTCCCAGAATCGGTTACAGACTTGAGGTGGATTTATGAAACTCTTAATAAAGATCTTTTCTCAGACTACATGTATCATTTTGTTGGTATCGTCAGGGATCTTTCTCTATACCACTTATTGTTGGAAAAATCAGAGTATACAGAATATCAACAGTTATGAAAGCAGTATATTCAGAACAAATATCTTACAGTTTGAAAATAAAACAAGCCTTTCCGACAATCAGAAACAGAATGCCGACAACGAAATGCGCCCCCAAATAGTTACTTATGCTTTTCGGCAGGTTTTTCATGACAGTGCGGTTTTATATCTTGATGGAAAAATGACCTATAATGGAACTGTTTATGAATTCGACGTAAAAAAGTTAAGAGAATTATGTAAAAGTAAGGCAAACATGGTGGATCATGGCAGCAACAGTGACGGTCATGGCCCTATGATCAGTCAGATAAATGGAAGGACACTTTTGTTATTTTACTATGGCAATGTAAATATGGGATATCAGATTGTTACTTATAAAGATATAACAGATGTAATAGAAAAAAGTCATCTGCTGTTTTTTCAGACTGGTGGATTTACTTTATCTTTGATCGTGGTGATGGGAATTGTCCTTTATTTGAGCCTTCGAAAAATCACAGCGCCGCTTATAAGCCTAAGAGAAGCTACGCTTCTTGTTTCTGAAGGTATTTATGATTTTAAAGTACCGTCAGAGGGAAATACAGAACTTGCGCAGGTAGGTGCAACCTTTAATTTTATGACAGGTAAAATAAAGGAACAAATTGAAAGTCTTTCTAACATAAACCGGACACAAAAACAGCTTATTGGAAGTCTGGCTCATGAGCTGAAGACCCCAATGACTGCAATCATAGGCTATGCAGATACATTGCTTACTGTGCGCCTAACCCCGGAAAGGCAGGAGAAGGCTCTTATTTATATTGAAAATGAATGTCGCAGGCTTTCAAGACTTTCTATAAAAATGCTGGAATTAACCGGACTCTACGAGGCTTCGGAAGACTCATTCAATCCAGCTGAAATACAGGTGGATAACTTCCTGAAAGAAGTAAAAGAACTCATTGATTGCAGGCTTCAAGAAAAAAACATCTCTCTTGATGTATTTTGTGAACCAAAAGAATTGGTAAAGAAGTTTGATCAGGACTTAATGATAAGTGTAGTGACAAATCTAATTGATAATGCAGTCAAAGCTTCCAGGAAAGAATCTAAAATTGTGCTTGAGGCAACCCCAGACCATCTGATGGTTCAGGATTTTGGAAAGGGAATACCGAAAGAGGATCTGGAAATGGTGACGGAACCATTTTATATGGTAGACAAATCTCGTTCCAGGGCAAAAGGAAGTGTAGGACTCGGTCTTTCTTTATGTCAGAAAATTATAGAACTGCACGATTTCCAACTGAAGATTGAAAGCAATCCGGGAAAAGGAACTACCGTCTCTGTTTTCTGGTAATCACACTAACGTTTACATATCAGTTACAAATCGCGAAAGATTTGGTGTAATGCTCGATGATATACTTATAACAACCTTAGAAAGGAGAAATTACCAGAAATGAGAAAAAACATAAAAAAATTTGCAGGAATAGTGCTTTGTATTGGAATGTTTACAGGATGCGCACAGACCCCGGACTCTTCTTTGGTAAAGCCGAAGGGGAGCAAGGCTGTAGATGCCTATACGGAAGCGGATGATGTTAGCGGTTCTAAAGGAGAAGCATCTGAAAGCAAGAACGATGACGGTTCAGATTCAAAGACAACCATCAGGAATCTCATCGATGCTCCTCAAAATTATAAAAGCCATGTGGAAGATGACAGTGCCAAGCTCGTGGTAAATACAGATGCAAGCGTAGAAATTCCGGAAGTGGAAAAGATATCTGCTATTTCTGTCACCGCGGCAGAAGTTCCCCAGGAGCTTCTCGACCGTATTACAAACGCATTCTTCTCAGAGGCAAAACTTTATACCATAGATAGTTATTATGTGAAGACAAAGGATGAAATTAAAAAAACTCTGGATGAACTAAAAGAAGACGTTGCAAACGGAAACCTGGATCCGTATAACTATGGAACAGACGATGATGGAAATTATGTCTATGATATCTATGAAGATATTGAGACATGGGAACAGGAATACGAAACTGCTCCGGAAAAGAAAACCCTGACAGAAGCAAAACCTGTTGCCGGAAATTATTTCAATTGTGTTGCACAAATGCCAGACGATTCACAATACTACTATATAATATCTTTCGATGGCTCCGATACCTTGTCAGTCAAGATCAAGAAAGCAGCAAACAAGGGCGGGGAAAAAATACCGGAGGATGCAATGTGGTGTGATTACGGATATTCTGAAGAGGAAGAAAAACCCACAGAAGAATCTATCGGGCTGTCCCTGGATGAAGCAAAAAAACTTGTAAAGGAAAAAGTTGAAAAAATGGGCATCACAGATTTACAGTTTTCTAACTGGAATTACGCGGTGTGCAAAAGTTTTGAAGGCGATAATAGTTCAGGTAATTTTGGAAATGGATATAGAATTGATTATGCACGTACCATAAATGGTGTGCCGGTAACTCAGACAATTGCAGACGGTGGGGCATTGGAAGATATGGATAGCACAATGGAAACATGGTCTTATGAAAGTCTCTGTTTCTATGTCGATAAAGATGGCATAGAAAGCATGACTTATTCAAATCCCTACACAATTGGTAAAATAAAGACAGAGAATTTAAATCTTCTTTCATTCAGCGAGGTTATGAAAATTTATGAAAAAATGATGGTGGTAACAAACGCTGATAATATGCAATATGAAAATTCCAGGGTCTATGATATTGATCGGATCGTTCTTGGTTATGCCAGAATATATGAGCCGTCTACTGACGCACACACAGGTATTTTGATCCCCGTCTGGGATTTTTTCGGCAGCATGACTTCAGAAAGTGAATATAACGGAGAAACAGAATCAAATACCAGTAAAGATCCGAATGAAAGCTTCCTTACCATTAATGCCGTGGATGGCAGTATCATAGACCGGAATCTGGGTTACTGACATGAGACAGGTATTTGGAATTGTAAGGTACAATTTCTTCGGATTTTTACGCAATCCCAAAGTTATTTTTATATTTCTGTTAGAATTTGTACTTAGTTTCCTGCTTACAGGCAGAATCATGGTTGTAATGGAGACCTACGATACACCGGTACAGGCCATTGAACCATTTATCTGGACATTTGGGGATGGGATAGCAGTACTGTCCAGTTCACTGCTCTTGCTTCTTATGTTTTCTGACCTGCCGAAGATGACACCTATTACTCCATACCAGCTGACCCGGACAACCAAGAGGAAATGGCTTTTAGGTCAATTCATTTATGTTATTCTTGTAACTGTTTTATATACGGTTTTGATGCTGCTGTTTACGGCCGTGCTGTGTATGAAAAAGAGTTATCCAGGTAATCTGTGGAGCGAAACTGCGGCCATGCTTGGTTATTCAGAATTAGGAAAAAAACCTGCAGGTCCCTTCTACAGTAAGGGTCATGGAAAGTATCTCACCCTATGGCTGTATGCTGCAGGTTTTCTTCCTTCTGTTTTGTTATTCGCTGACCTTAAGCTTTGTAATCCTTGTAGGAAATCTTTATAAAGGGAAGACTAAGGGGATGATTTTTGGCCTTCTTTACAGTGTCTTTGGTTTTTTATTGGACCCGAAAGTACTGGCTGCAATTTTACATAAAGAAAAATACGAAATGTATCAGGTAAATGTATTAATCTGCTGGATCAGTCCTCTGAACCAGGCAGTATACGGAAAACATAACTTGGGTTATGATCCATTGCTCCCGAAAATCCCGCATTCCTATATGTTTTTTCTGGGTATTTTAGTTCTTCTTGCAGTTTTTGCAATTAACCGGATGAAAAAATATACCTTTGAATTTCTTGGAGAAAAGACATGATCGGAAGGGGGAAAACCTATGTGGGGTGAAACAAAACGTATGTTTTTTAATAAGAATTTTCTGGCAGCATGGCTGATAGCCTGCATTTCCATAGCCATTGGACAGACTTATCCCAGCTTAAAAAAAGCACTGACATGTGGTACTTTTATCAGTATACTGGAAGGTTCCTTAAAAAGTCAGGCAGTATCTTTTGCCATTCCGGTAGCGGCCGTATTGCCATGGAGTGATTCCATTCTGCAAGAATATAAAAGTGGATTTTTAAAGGAGATACTTCCCAGAACGACTCGCAGACAGTATATCGAAGGTAAAGTTTTTTCCATTATGGTATCTGGTTTTATGGTCTGGACGTTATCTATACTAACGGTACTTTTTATCAATTTTATTGTGTTCTATCCGCTGGAGATAAAGGGTGCTATTCAGAAAGAAGCACTTCTGGACTTACTCATGAAGGCATTTCGGACAGGACTTATCGGAAGTATCATAAGCATTTTCGGTGGAAGCTGCGGGATTTTATGGGATTCTGCTTACATGGCATATGGAATCCCTTTTGTAAGCTTTTATTTCGGAATTATCCTTCATGACCGCTATTTTAAGAATCAGATATGGTTTTATCCAGTAGAATGGATACTGGCTGATGAAAATTGGGGACCGGACAAAATAGGACTTTGGCTATTTCTACTGTTGTTTTTATTAGTAATGCTGGGAATTCTGGGAGGTGTTTTATATGGAAGATTGGAAGAAATCTGAAGGGACATTTAATCTGGCCTGTGATCTGCAAAGAGCAAGTGGAATGATGCAGAACACCTGCGTAAAAATAGAACACGTGACCAAACGTTTCGGTGAAGACATCGTGTTACAGGAAGTAAATCTTTCCTTGAAAACAGGGAACGTCTATGGGATTGTTGGAAATAACGGTTCAGGAAAGACCGTCCTTATGAAATGCATCTGTGGGTTTCTTCCTGTAACTACGGGTACTATTTTTGTATTTGGAAAAAAAATAGGCCATGATGTGGATTTTCCTGAAAGTCTTGGAGTTATTATCGAGACTCCCGGTTTTCTTACACAATATACGGGCTTTAAAAATCTGGAGATCCTGGCAGACATGAATGGCCGGATTTCGAAGGCCGATATCCGCATAGTCTTAAAAAGGGTAGGATTGGATCCGGACATGAAGAAACCAGTCGGAAAATATTCCCTTGGAATGCGTCAACGCCTTGGTATTGCACAGGCCATTATGGAAGATCCTCTGTTTTTGATTCTGGATGAGCCGTTTAATGGACTGGATAAACATGGCGTGGAAGAAATAAGAGAACTGCTGCTGGATTTAAAAGCAGCAGGAAAAACTATTTTGCTGGCAAGCCATAATGAAGAGGACATCAGAATCTTATGTGACCACGTATATGAAATGGATGGAGGAATCTTAAGAGAAAGGACTGCCTGATAATGAGAAATTTATTTGTAAAAACGGCATTAGTATTGTGTACGACAATAATATTTCTTCCAGCTACCGTTTTTGCCACAGAGCCTCAAAACACGGAGATTACATCTGCTGAAGAAGGATTTACGGACTCAGATCCGTCCGTATCTTATGAGAATGACAACTCGTTAACCCTTGATGAAAAAGAGGATGATTCTACGAGTACCGAACCTCCGAGTACCGAACCTCCGGCAGAGGATGAGAAGACTCCTGATAAAGCTGATAGCGATAAAGAAAATCCGGATCCGGATATTTTTACATCAGGAGATGACTTTGGTGATGGTTCTAAATCGAATCCTTTTCATGTTGTAATAGACAGTGATAATCCGGAGGACGGTGACGCCCCGCAGATAACAGATCCGGTTATAGACAACGGAGGGTATTCGGGCGGTGGGGGAGGAGGTAATTCAACATCAGACTCATCAAGTGAAAAAATATTACATAAACCGCAGGTATTATTAGAAGACAGCAATCTTTCAGGTGGACGATTGGAGGCTGGTTCTACAACAGAAATGTCTCTGACATTTCGAAACAAAAGCTGCAGTCAAAATGTATTTGGTTTAAAAATTTCCCTTTCTACAGAGAACAAAGGAATCGAATTTGAGAAAAACTCTTTTTATGTACAAGTCCTGGCTCCTGGTGAAGCAATTACTTTGGAACAGATGATTACTATAACAGAAAACTGTGATCCTGGCCAGGCTGTCATTACTTTTTCTCTGGATTATGAAGATTCGAAAGCAACGGCAACTACCGGTACAGAATTACTGTCTTTTCAGATCATCCAACCGGTTCGTGTTAAGCTGGAAGCTTCAGATATTCCATCTGTTTTATACACTATGGATACAGTAGAGATCCCGGTAAAAGCAATGAATCTCGGAAGAGACAAAATATACAATGCAAGTGTCAGCTTAAAGGCTGATGATTTAAGCTCAAACGATACTGCATTCTTAGGGACCATAGAGGCCGGAGATTTATCCCAGGGAAGTCTTCGCATATATGTAAAAGGAAAAACAGGAAAATGTGCAGGTCAATTAATTCTTACGTATGAGGATGCAGATGGCAAATCATATGAGGAAGAAATAAAATTTGATTCTGAAATCAAAGAAACCCAGATAAAGTCTTTAAAGGTTGAAGATGACCAGGAGAAAACCAATAACTGGTGGTATTCCATAGCTGCAGTTGTTGCAGTACTGCTTATTTCCATAATCCTGATTCTGGTCAGAAAGCTTCATAAGAAAAATATCCTTCTCGAAGAAGTGAGAAAGGCGGCTTCTCATTGAAAAGAAAAAAAATAGACAGCTTTACCTTATTTGTCATACTTCTGCTGACATTGACACTTACATTATTAGGAATGCTGCTGGCAGGCATGAAAGAAGAAAAACGGCAATTTACTGTGCTGCTCCCACTTGGAGATCTGGCTTATGATGAAGATTTTTTGCAGAAAGCGAAGAAGATAAAAGGTATAAAAGAAATCTGGCCAGTCATAGAAGTCCCGGTTGTCATCAAAATTGAAGATTATACGGAAACAACGACTTTTTCAGGAATTGATATGAATGCGTTTGGAAAAAATCCAACTCAGAATGAACTGGGGAAGATGCCGTTGTTATTGCTCGGAAATGGTTCTCTACGGGATATGAAAGACTATAATAATCATGCCATTTCAAAAAAAACAACAGGTAAAAATTTTTAGAGATGGGTGAAAACCTGAATATTTTTTATTTCCTGGATGAAAAAGAGAAGGATACTTCCAAAGCCACAGATGATCTTACCACTTTATCCGGCAATTCCGCAAGAGAACCGCAAACCTCATATATGCCCTGTAAAGCCGCTGTAGTAATAGAAGGCAACGAAATCTACATACCCATTTCCCAGGCACAGGATCTCTGCAGAGAAATAGGAGAGCCTTCTGAGATCAGTAAAGTATATTTAAAAATAAATGGAAAAAATAACCTGGAGAACGCAAAGAAAATACTTTCAGGAATTTAACATAATATATAGCAATTCGGCGATCGCCTTCGAAATGGTCTGGCGGCGGGTGTCCGGTTCTTCAAATTTTTTTGTTGCCCGGGCAGTTCTTGCTTTTTGCCCGTTTGGTACAGCGGCTCTGAAAATCAATGCCGCTGCTTTAAATGGGCGTATCAATTTGTCTGCTGTACGACGGCTTTTTTTCTTTTGCCGTCGTGCGGCAGAATGGTTTGGTTATTATTGGTGAACGGCGTCCGCTTCTTCTTGTGTGAGCTGACCATTTTTAACTGCATCAGAAATGGCTTTGTCTAATTTCTCAACTGTGGAATAATCTCCAATGTGTACTGTTTTTCCGTTATCTTTTGTTACATCAACACTATAAGAGGAAACTACATCTTCAGTAGGTGGAATCATGGAGTAGGTATCGCCGTCACCGCTGTCTTTGGAATACAATACTCCTTTTTTGATACTTTCCAGAGTTCCTTTATAGCTGTCCATCATGACGACTTGCAGGGACACGGTAGCCGATTGGAGGTTATTTTGCCGTGTCTCGTTTGCTTTTTCAAAGCTCACATGATCTACATCAGTTAAAAAAGGCATTGCTCCTCCTCCGGGTAAGTTTAGCATTGCATCGGCATTATCGTTCCATGTAATTCAGTATAATAATGGCTGTTCTTGGCGCGCCAGTTTTCCATCACGGAAATCTGGCGTTTTTTTGTTGCCATTTTTTCGGAGATGACCCGGTTGTCTGCCGGTGTCGGTCTCCGCCTCCATTCGATTCACCCGTCAATCACCCGTGAATCGAAATGGAGGTACATAATGAAGAAAGTCAATCTTAGGGACTTATGGCTCCGCTGAATTGAGTTATGAGGACTATAGTAGTATTGTGACAGAGGAAGTAATGGAGACTATTCGAGCAGCTGAGCGTGCGGAAGCTGCTTATGACCGGAGGATGTATCGCTATAAGGCGTACTACTCCCTGGACTGCGACAACGGCATTGAAATGCGATCCTGATGAAGCCCCAGACACCGGAATGCTTTTGGAGGAAAACGCAGCTGCGGGAGCAGCTCTATGCTGCTGTGATGGCTCTGCCAGAGAAGCAGGCCAAGCGGATCTATGCCCGGTATTATCTGGGGATGCGTGTGAGTGAGATCGCCACAGCGGAGGGCGTAGACCAAAGCCGTGTCCGTGATAGTATCCGGCGTGGTCTGAAGCAACTGGCAAAGTATTTTTAGGATAGAACTACAAATGGGGCGCAAGGTCTCAAAATGCTTCTGGCACAGGGCCTTGCGCCCCATTTGCACGCTTGTATTCTTCGAGCAAAGGAAATATAATAAACCATATTGGAGGGAAACTATATGGATTATATGACGCTGAAAGAAGCAAGTGAAAAATGGGGTGTTACCCCAAGGCAGATCAATTATCTGTGTGCCAGTGGGCGTATCCCCGGCGCTGTGAAAATGGCTGGTGTTTGGCTGATCCCTAAAACTGCGGAGAAGCCAGTTGATGGCCGGACAAAACAAGGAAAGGTGCAGAAAGCATGAAACTATCTAAAATTATGATAATTGAAGATGATCCTGTGATACAGGGAGAATTACAAACTTTATTGAATGGAAATGGATATACAACGCTTGGAGTAAGGAATTTTTCTGCTGTGACAGAACAGATTCAGGATGAAAAGCCACATCTGATTTTGTTGGACATTAAGTTACCCGGAGAGAATGGTTTTGCTTTATGCTCTAAAATTCGTACCTTTTCCGAAGTGCCAATCATCTTTGTGACAAGCTGCAACACGGATATGGACGAGCTGAATAGCATTATGTTGGGTGGAGACGCTTTTATCACGAAGCCCTATAACACAGCAATCCTGCTTGCGAAAATTGCTTCTCTGCTGAAGAAAACCTATCCCGCACAACAACGGGAGAAGATAGTCTATGGAGATGCGGTGCTGCATCTGGAATCCAGCAGTTTGGACTATAATGGACGGAGCGTAGAACTTACTAAGAACGAATTGAAAATTCTCTATTATTTGTTCAAGAACGGTGGAAAAATCTGTTCTCGCGGAGATATGATTGAGTATTTGTGGGACAATCAGCTATATGTGGATGACAATGCTTTGAGCGTCAATATCAACCGCATCCGGGAAAAACTGGCGGGCATCGGTCTGACGGATTTTATCAAGACAAAGCACCGACAGGGGTACACGATATGAACAGCAGACGATATTGGAAAAACAGGCTACCATTTCTGCTGACGAACCTTGTTTGTATGGCTGCACTCACTGTATTTTTGCTGGTGTGCGGCAATTCGGTTTCCGCAGTAGTATTGATCCTGATTGTATGGGCATTGATTTTGCTGACGGGACTTGTCCTCACTTACTGGAAACGGAAGCGGCAGATGAAAAAACTTCTGGATATGGCGGAGCAGCTTTCCGAAAGATACCTTATTTCCGAAGTGATGGAGTTGCCGGAACAGGCCGAGGATCAGGTTTACTATCAGCTTTTGAAAATGGCTGGAAAATCCATGTTGGAACAGATTGGAGAAGTCGAGCGGGAACGCCTGGAGTACAAAGAATACATTGAGCAATGGATTCACGAAATCAAAACGCCCATTACTGCCATGAAACTCCTATGTGAAAACCACCGGACGGACTGGACAAAGGAACTTCTGCTGGAACTGGAAAAGACCAACCGCTTTACCGAACAAGCTCTTTATTACGCCCGCAGTGAGCATACAGAGAAAGATTATTCTGTCCGGGAAATGGCACTGTCCCAAGTGGTGCATCAGGCGATTGCAGATAATAAATATCTGCTGCTCCAAGGTGGTATGCGTCTGGAAGTGGAGGAAATGCAGGACACGGTTTATTCAGATGAAAAGTGGGTGCGCTTTATTCTGAACCAACTGATTGCCAATGCGGTCAAGTATCGTACGGAACAACCGGTTCTCCGCATTTCTACTCATAAACGGCAAGATCAGGTTGTTCTTGTCGTGGAGGACAATGGAATCGGGATTGCTGCGTCCGATCTGCCCCGTATCTTTGAAAAGGGATTTACCGGTCAGAATGGTCGTATGATCCAGCAGTCCACAGGCATTGGCCTGTACCTATGCAAACGGCTCTGTGAAAAGCTGGGCATTGGCATTGCGGCAGAATCATCGGAACAAGGAACCGCCATTTCCCTGGCGTTTCACATCAACTGTCTGATCCATGAAGTGCAGGGCTGATTGCGGTCCTGCACTTCTTACATTTTTGTTAGAACTTTGTAAGAAAACTTGATACAAACGAAGCCACTCTTATTCTACAATAGAGATCAGAGGTGATAACAATGAAAGAAATTTTGAAACTGGATCATATCCAAAAATATTACGGAAATGGCGGGAATGTTACAAAAGCAATTCAGGACATCAGCTTTTCCGTTCAGGAGGGGGAATTTGTAGGAATCATGGGAGCATCCGGTTCCGGCAAGACTACCCTGCTCAACTGTATTTCCACCATTGATACCGTCAGTGCGGGACATATCTATCTGGACGGAACCGATGTGACGGAAATCAACGAAAAACAGATTGCCCGGTTTCGTCGGGAGAATCTTGGATTTGTATTTCAGGATTTTAACCTGCTGGACACTCTGACAATCTCGGAAAACATTGCCTTGGCACTGACTATCAACAAGGTTCCTGCAGGTGAGATTGATGGGCGGGTGCGGGAAATGGCCGGAAAGCTGAATATCACGGATATTCTGGATAAATATCCCTATCAGGTGTCCGGCGGTCAAAAACAGCGGTGTGCCTGTGCCAGAGCTATTATCAACCAGCCAAAGTTGATCCTGGCGGACGAACCTACCGGCGCGTTAGATAGTCACTCGTCACAAGCCTTGCTCTCCACAATCCAGAGTATTAACGAAAGCCTTGACGCCACAATCCTGATGGTAACACACGACGCTTTTTCGGCAAGCTATGCCAATCGTATTCTCTTTTTAAGAGATGGTGCGATCTTCACGGAAATTCTCAAAGGCAGTGATTCTCGTAGGGTTTTCTTTGAAAAAATCTTGAATGTCCTTACCATGATGGGAGGGGGCATGAATGATGTACGCTAAATTAGCACTTGAAAATGTAAAGAAATCCACAAAAGACTATTTGATATATATTGTCACTCTGACGGCGTGTATATCTATGTTTTATGCTTTCCTTTCCATTTCCAGCAATTATTATGATCCGAATATAGGAGCAGAATTTAATTTAGATATATTAGGTGATGGAATAAAATATGCGATTCTATTGATTACCGTATTGCTGATGTTCCTTATGCAGTATGTAAACCACTTTATGATACAACGGCGAAAAAGGGAATTTGCAATTCAGAGTATTATTGGAATGGAGCAATCAACGATAGCTCGACTTTTCTTTGTGGAATCACTAATAATGGGAATTTTTTCGCTGATTGTGGGGATAGGATTAGGTGGTGTGTTTTCTCAATTCATTACTGCTATGCTGCTTCAAATGTATCATAAACCATTTGAATTTTCATTTATGCTTTTTCCAGATACAATCATTTTGACGATTCTATTTTTCTGCATATGTTTTGCGACAGTTGGTTTATCTCAAGTTCGCACGATACGAAAAACAAAGATAATTGATATGCTAAATGCAGATCGAAAAAATGATATATTGGGAACCCCCCCACAAATGGATATACAAACTCTTTCCAGTAAATTTTGTCCTTTATCTGCTGATTACCTTTTATAATATTAGAACCCTGTCTTACTACTTTAACGGAGAATTTGAACTGGTAATCAAAATATGGTCTGCAATCAGCATTATTGTACCAATTCTGATGTTGATTATGCATATAAGGGAAAGATTCAGAAGAAAAGAACAAAACACAGTAAAGCAGCTCTTTTTGATTGAATGTATTGGCCTGTTGGAACTGATTATTCTTTCCATATTACCAGTTTTCAAAGTGTACCTTGCAATGCCGATGGATAAAGGTGCTTTTAATGTTTATATGGGATTTCTGTTTTGGTGTGTTGTATTTGGAGTGAGTGTATTTTTCGTTTTGTTTAGTAATTACTTATTGGTTATCAAAGAACGCCAGAAGTATAAAGAAGAAAATCTGTTCTTTTTTGGACAACTGTTATCTAAATTAAAATCGAAAACACTTTCAATGACTTTGATTTGCCTCACACTTACATTGTCCATGGCATTATTTTTTGTAACACCACTCCTTGTTGGATGGGCACAAGGTTTTTTGGAAAAAAGAGTTCCTTTTGATATACAGATTTCTTCGGACTATATTGGTATGCAGTCTGGTTATATCGGCATACAGTCCGAAAAAGAACTACCTGTAACGGATTATAGTTTTCTTGACTCTTTCATTGAAAAGAATATTTCTGTTCGTGATGATTGCTCTTTTAAGACATACTTTGTAAACAAAACTGACTTTTATAACCAACTGGAGAATAGCAGAAAAAATGCCCCACCCATTACAGCAATTTCTTTGTCCGACTATAACCATCTATTAAAGATGGCAGGTTATGATGAAATTTCTTTACGGGATCATGAATTTACAACCCAGTGGCTTTCCATAACACCCCAAGATGCTATTTCGACGTATCTTGAAGCTCACAAATCTATTAGAACAGATGGAGGCGATTTACAGCTTGCTGATATTTCTGCACACACAGTAGACTTAGGCGAAGATTTTTATAATTTTCAAAGTGTGATATATATTGTACCAGATCACATTTGCAATAAACTGACATCAGCTAATACATTCCGGTATATGATGGCGGATAAAACAATTTCTTATGATATTGCTCAAGAATTAAAATCATACTTTGAAAATTCAAGCCTTACTGATTCGCTTGTAACTTATAACATTACCATGCGGACAATCGAGGTTAATGATAATTCTGCTATTATTTTCATTATGCAAACTGGATTGACATATAGCGCAATCATCTTGTTTGTAACCTGTTTTACTATCTTGGCTTTGCAGCAATTATCAGATTCCGGAAAATACAAATATCGCTTTCGGGTTCTAAGAAATATGGGTGTTGAAGAACCTCATATACGAAAGTTGATTTTGAAACAATTAGCTGTATGGTTTGGTGTTCCGGTTATACTGGCCCTTATCTTGGCTGGCGCATTCCTTGTATTTTTGATTGTAGGATTCCATATGCAGATTGCAGTGTATATCGGAGTACAGCGATTGGTGCAGCAGCTTTTGATTGTGTTGGCTATTTTAGGTGCCCTTTTAATAAGTTACTTTATTAGTACATGGGTCTTGTTTAATAAGTCTGCATCTGCCTAACTTTTTGCGTTTTACAGTGACCTTATCAACAAAAGAAAATGCAATAGTATTACCCTCCGTTCTGGTTTTGGAGGTACATCTATGAATTGAATTGCTACAAAAATGAAGCAATTCAGCCTGTTTTCTTGTCAAAAAAGAAAATGGTTAGGAGATTTCTGCAACATTTGGTCTTTATTATAGAATTACAAGTAAGATAGAAAATGTGATTAAATCTGCCGGACGACGGCAAAAGAAAAAAATCCGTCCGCTGTAACATTTCGCGGACATTTGCCTGTTATACTATCTGAAAAAGATAAGGGGGGATTGATATGGCAGCAGTAAAGACAGTATCTTTAACAAAAGAATATTCTAATGGAGAACACTATTTAAGAGCAGTTGATGATATATCTTTCACAGTTGAAGAAAATGAATTTGTAGCTATTATGGGAAGTTCAGGTTGCGGAAAGACCACGTTGCTCAATTTACTAGGTGGTTTGGAAAATCCCACACACGGATGTGTCTATATCAATGATGTAGATATTACACAGTTATCTATGGAGGAAAGGAGTTCCTTCAGAAGATGGCATATTGGGTTTATTTTTCAAAATTTTAATTTAATCCCAGAGATGAATGTATTTGAAAATATAGTTTTACCTGCCAAACTTATGGAAAGAAATATCAGTAAAAAAGAAGTAATGCGGATAGCTGAAGAACTGGAAATTGAGGAAAAACTATTACAAAATCCTATGACTTTATCTGGTGGACAACAGCAGCGGGTCGCAATCGCCAGAGCTATTTATACACATCCTACTATACTTTTGGGAGACGAGTTGACAGGAAATTTAGATTCTACAACTAGTATATCCGTTATGAAATTTTTGAAAAAGATGTGTAAAAAATATAGCCAGACAATGATTATCGTTACACATGATGAAAGAATAGCAGCTATGGCAGATCGGATTATTCAGATGAAAGATGGGAGGGTTGTATAGGATGGAGAATTACGATTGTAATCAGTCGGCTGAAAGAGTGCTTATGGATGCTTCCAGGAAAAAGAATCAAAACAGAAATCGTCTACTGTTTATCGTAATTACAATTACTGTAGGCGTGATTTTTAGTGTGTTCTCTTTAATCTATGGGAAGATGGAGATTGATATTCAGAAAAATATGAAAGCCGATGGTATGGCTGTATCGACCTATATTGAAAATGGTACAGCGGATATGACACAACAGCTTACACAGCTACCATGCATAGAAAGCATTGGGAAAGAAAAGTTTGCAGGAAAATTATTAGATGATTCCATAAAATATTGTGATTGCGTCATTACAGATGTGACCGGATTTGAAAAAATGATACGTCCTGCATTTACAAATGTGGTAGGGACTTATCCAGAAAAAGAAAATGAAATTATGCTTTCTACGAAAACTCTGCAATATCTTGGAATCAAGAATCCCGAAGTGGGCATGGAAATTGAACTGGATTTTTATTGGAATGACATTTTCAATACCAGTGGAACCGGTATGCAGAACTTTTTACTTTCTGGGTATTTTACAGAGTATCAAAATCAAACCTCCGGTGCTTCTGTGGCTTTTATATCAGAGAAATCAATGGAGAAGAACGGGCTTCAATGGGAGCCATGTAGGATTTTAATAGATCATACAAAGAAATATTCCAGTGGTTCGCAAATAGAACATATGCTGACAAATAACATAAAGTTGAATGAGGGACAGAGAATTGTAAGTATGAACCCAGCAGAATATCGGGCAATAAGTGAAATGATGGGAAGTTATGGATTTGCAGTCTTTTTTTCGGTTATGGTTTTACTTTCTATGTTTTTGTTTATTTACAATATCCTAAATATTTCGCTGGAAAAAGATTTACAACGTTATGGTCTTTTACAAGTAATTGGTGTGGAACAAAAGCAGAATATTAAAGTTATGAATCGTGAGATGCTAAAAATAGGACTTACGGGAAGTATCGCTGGAGCAGTTTTAGGGGGAATGTTTATATGGGGTATTATGCCATTGTTATTAGAAAAAATGTATGCAGAGAATACATGGAAATTAGAAAGAATGGTTTTCTTTCAACCCAAACTTCTTATCCTAGCGATTGTTCTTGTGATTTTCACGTTGGGAGTGGCAGTGGAATGTCTGAAAAGAAAAATGAGGAAATTAAGTCCGTTGGAGTGTATGAAATATACGGAGGCGGTTACTTATCATAAAAGCAGGAAGAAACCGAAGATAAAGAAATTCCACTGCTGGGGAAAACATCCTGAAATTTATCTTGCAAAGAAATATTTATTTCGGAATAAAAAAACATTTGGGATAACAAGTTTGTCATTATGGCTTGGGTGCGAATTGGCATTATGTTCTGCGGTAATTGTGAACGGAGTGGATTTACAGAATTATTATAGTAAAGAGCCGGACTTCCAAATAGGAATTACAGAGGAAGCTTGCAATTATTTAATTGAATCATCACCGGACACAAAGAATATGAAGTTTTTTCCGAAGTCCCTTATGAATGATATTGAAACGACCATAGGAAACGAACTTCATTCAGTAGAAAACATCAAAGGATTTTATCCGATCGTCGAAAAAAATGGCAAGGAGAATATAAAGATTCTAATCGATGGAGATAAAATATCCACGGTAATTCAGACAGTTAGTATCGGGGAGCAGGAAGAACTAAAAGACTTTATTCAGAAAAATGATAAGCTAGTAAATTGGGAGCAGTTTCAAAATAATCATGGAACAATCGTGCTACATGATCATAGGATGTCAGATTATATAGCAGGAGAAGTGCAGGATTATATAGGAACAGAGATGGAATTTTATGATCTGGTTCCGGTTGGTACGGAAATGAGCAGTTTAGTTCCTGAGAAATTAGTAAATTGTGGTTATCTGGATATAACAGAGGATGATTTCCCAGAGATGAAATTGTGCTGGGATGGTAAAAATATAAATATCCTATTGGTAACAGAGACTACATATGATTGGCTGGTAGAAAAATTAACACCACAAATTTTTGAAATACAATTTAATGTTGACAAAAATCAGGAGTCAGTTATCCGAGAAAGACTGAATCAGATGATTCGCAATTATAATATGGAATTTCAATCAAAATATGGACACGCTGATAAATTGAACTTGTTTTATTTAGATTCTAAATCAGAACGTTTGCTAAAGGAGCAGAACTATATTCAGACAAGTAGATGGCTGCTTATGAGTATTAGTGGAATTTTAATATTTATAGGAATTATGAATTTCGCAAATACAAGAATATCGGATATTATGCTTCGGCAATGGGAGTGTAAAATCCTGGAACGTGTAGGGATGACAAAAAAACAAGAATATCGAATGTTTGTAACAGAGGGTCTTTTCTATTGGTTACTGTTATGTGGATTGCTTATGAGTTTTGGAAATTTAGGGATTGGTATCATGCAGTGGTATATGAAAATGCAGATTTCCTATTTCGCTTTCCGCTATCCGGTAAAAGAAATGATTGCGTTGATGGTATTTTTATTATTGTTCAGCATTATTTTTCCAGGAATTATTTATAAAAAACTAAAAAAGAAAAGGAAGTGAGGATATGAAGCAGATTTTAATTGTCGAGGACGACAGTTTTTTGAATAAGATGTTAGACTATAACCTGACCGCAGACGGCTACGGCGTGACTTCTGCCCTAAATGCCAGAACCGCAG
>ENA-OQDC01000449-OQDC01000449.1-human-gut-metagenome-genome-assembly--contig:-NODE-449-length-29154-cov-7.507217_pt1 | contig 29154 bp, 29 predicted proteins | sample MGYA00242770_ERZ504601 | MGnify/ENA primary metagenome ERZ504601 (study PRJEB26092, sample SAMD00036305) | human gut metagenome | host: Homo sapiens | study: EMG produced TPA metagenomics assembly of...
ATAGCCGGGTAGCCAAGCCCGGAAGGGATAAACGCTGAAGGCATCTAAGCGTGAAGCCCCCCTCAAGATGAGATATCCCATCCGAAAGGAGTAAACCCCCTTGAAGACGACGAGGTCGATAGGGCAGAGGTGGAAGTGTGGTAACACATGGAGCTGACTGCTACTAATAGGGTGAGGGCTTGACCAAGAAAGCATGGTCATAATTGATTCGGTTGGTTGTCAACATGTATGTAGTTTTGAAGGTGTGATACACTTTCTAATAATCCTCCTTAGCTCAGTCGGTAGAGCATGCGGCTGTTAACCGCAGTGTCGTTGGTTCGAGTCCAACAGGGGGAGTTCGTTTTTCGGACCTAGAACCGAGAACAAAAATATCTGGCTCCATGGTCAAGCGGTTAAGACACCGCCCTTTCACGGCGGTAACAGGGGTTCAAATCCCCTTGGAGTCACTTCCTTTAAGGAAACAATTAAATTTGGTGCCATAGCCAAGTGGTAAGGCAAAGGTCTGCAACACCTCTATCCCCGGTTCAAATCCGGGTGGCACCTCTACTAAAATCCAGGAATTTATCCTGGATTTTTTATTTATTCTTATAATCCTTATAAATCCTAAGTGATAACGTTTTCATAAAATAGACAAAAAATGCAGAAAACTGTAAGATTCCGGTCAAAAGACCGCTGAATCCTGCAGCTTTTTTTATTTAAATGACATCGTTTTCAGAACTTAAGATTCCTTTCTTGTAACAAATCGTCCATCCAATGAAGATATTCTTAAAGAATATGCAGATGTTTTTGACTTGAATGTTAATCTTGTGACCATTGACGACTTTGGCGGATGGGACAAGGCACAGGAAACTCACTTTGCAGATGGTGGTGTATTCGATCAGATTTATGAAGAGTAAAGAAGAATCCTGTCGGTATAAAATACTCCCCTGAAGACAGCAAGATCGCTACACCAGGGGAGCTTCATCTAATAACAATAGATTAATTTATGTATTTGAAATGTGAAACAAATTTATCCTTCATATACAATTTTTCCATTGCAGATCGTATAATGAATTTTTCCATATAATTCATATCCTTTAAATGGGCTGTTGGAGGCTTTTGATGCGAAGTCTGTGACAGTCCATTTTTCATCAGGATCAAAGATAACAAAATCGGCTGGTGCATTGACCTGAATCACCCCTCCTGGAAGCTTATAAAGAAAGGCTGGATTGCAGGTCATTTTCTCGAGAAGTTCCATCAGAGAGAGGTATCTCTCTTTTACAAGTGAAGTAATTCCAAGTCCAAGCGAGGTTTCCAGTCCGGTGATACCGCTGGGCGCTTCGGTCAGCGGTTTTGCCTTTTCTTCTTCGCTGTGCGGAGCATGATCAGTGGCAATAAGATCAATTGTGCCGTCTTTAAGGCCATGAATGATCTCCTGGCGGTCTTTTTCTGTACGGAGAGGTGGATTCATTTTTGCAAGAGTGCCGTGTTCCAGGAGTGCACCTTCAGTTAATGTAAAGTGATGAGGGGTTGCTTCAGCGTGGATGTCAGCACCGAGTTTTTTGGCAGTGCGGACAAGTTCTACAGAATTTCCAGAACTAATATGCTGAATTACAACAGTAGCACCACTTCGAAGGGCAAGCATACAGTCCCGTGCAACCATCACTTCTTCTGCAATGGCAGGTGAACCGATAACACCGAGTTGGGCAGAAGTTTCACCGGCGTTAATACCGTTATTGGTAATAAATGCTTTGTCTTCTTCATGGAGGCTGATCGGCATATGAAGTGCAGCTGCTTTTTGCATGGCTTCATAGCAGAAGGTGGCGTTAAGGAGCGGAATTCCATCATCGGTAAATCCACAGGCACCAGCATCGGCAAGAGCATCGAAATCCGTCATTTTTTCACCGTTTAAACCCATAGGAAACGGAAGCGGTCTGATAAATATGTATATTTTCCACTTTGGCACGATTCAGGATATCGCTAAGGGTATCTACAGAGTCTACTGTTGGTTTGGTGTTCGCCATACAGATGACGGAGGTAAATCCACCCTTTGCAGCGGCAAGAGAACCGGTATGAATATCTTCTTTATAAGTAAGTCCGGGATCTCGGAAATGAACATGAGTGTCGATGAGTCCCGGAGCAATTGTAAGGCCGGACAGATCAAGGATTTCTTCACCAGTTTCAGATGTAAGATCTTTGGCAATTTTCGTGATGATTCCGTTTTCGATACGAATATCCATAAACTCGTTTGTCTTAGTTGTCGGATCAATAAGATGTCCGTTTTTTAAAAGCATAAGCTTAACCTCCTGACAGAAAAATGAATGAAAGCAGAAAGTTACAATCTGTTTTCATATTGACTTAATACGAGTATAGAAGAAACCGGAGAGCTTTGTCAAGTCGGCAAAACCCTCCGGTTTGGGAACCTTGGTTATGAAATACTATTTATTGGAGATTCATTTAAAGGTCGATCATATCAAGATGTTGTTCTTTGATATTGTGTTTTTTGGCATAGCCAGTAAGAATCAGTGTCAGAGCACCATCGCCGGTTACATTGCAGGCTGTTCCGAAGCTGTCCTGAAGAGCAAAGATGGTAAGCATCAGAGCAGTTCCAGTTTCATTGAATCCAAGGACACCGGTGATGATACCAAGAGAGGCCATAACAGTACCACCGGGAACACCAGGGGCTCCCAAAGCAAAGATTCCGAGAAGCAGACAGAACAGAACCATAGTTCCCGGAGCTGGAATGGAGCCATACAACATTTTGGAGATTGTCATACAGAAGAATACTTCTGTCAGAACTGATCCGCAGAGGTGGATATTTGCAAAAAGAGGAATGCCAAACTGCACCATATCTTTACGAAGCGGTTTGGCTTTGCCGGCACACTGTAATGCAACTGCCAGAGTTGCGGCTGAGGACATGGTTCCAACAGCAGTCAGGTAAGCAGGACCATAGTTACGTACAACTTCCCATGGATTTTCATGAGAATAAATACCTGCAAGAACATACAGAAGTGTCATCCAGATAAAATGTCCGATTAGTACGATTACAATAACTTTGAGAAAAACAGGAAGCTGTTTGGTGATAGAACCTTCGTAAGCCAGTCCGCAGAAAGTCAGTCCGATAAAGAAAGGAAGTACCGGAATGATGATCTTGGACACAATAGAAAGTACGATCTTCTGGAATTCATCAAGAAGACCTGTAATAAGTTTTGCCTGGTTCCAGGTAGCTGCAAGTCCTACCATGATGGAGAAAACAAGTGCACTCATTACAGACATGATCTGCGGAATAGAGAGCTCAAATACAACTTCCGGAAGTTCCTTCAGTCCGTCTACGTTTGTAACGATAGAAAGGTGTGGAATCAGTGTATAGCCGGCAGCAACAGAGAACAGAGCTGCACCGATGGAAGAAACATAGGCGATAACAAGAGCCACACCAAGCATACGGGAGGCACTGTTACCGAGTTTAGTGATGGAAGGTGCGATAAATCCAATGATGATCAGTGGTACACAGAAGTTGATCAGCTGACCAAGGATGTATTTCAGAGTTACAACAACATTCAGGATTCCCATAGTAATGGAATAGGAGTCGGTGCTGCTTAAAATAAGACCTGCAATAATACCAACGATAACGCTTACTAGAAGTTTAAATGGAAGGCTTGTAAAAAAACTGGTTTTTTTCATTTTATAAATCCCCCTGTAAAAGTTTATAAGTTACGTTTTATTCCGTTATAGTAACGGCTATGTTTATGTTTCAGCATCCCTGATTGATATCTGCCCGGTCAATCATGACATTGAGAATTTCAGTATCGGTAGAACGCATACCGACACGTCCGATATAACCCATACTTTTGATTGTTTCTTCAATATCATCCTTGATGATACCCTCACCAGGAAGAAAGCTCTTGTTCTGTATACTGAGCTGAAAAGCCATCAGAGCAGCGTCAACAGAAGAAGCAATCTTGGCTGCGCAGGAGGGTTTTGCTCCATCGCAGACGATGCCACCTACATTTCCGAGTGTATTGATAATAGTCAGAGATACTTGCTGATAAGTACCTCCATACATGTATGTGATACCGGCGCCGGCACCACATGCAGCGCTGACTGCACCACAGTATGCGGAAAGACTTCCTATATAATATTTCTGATGAATGGCAATCAGATTGCTGACGACGAGAGAACGACAGAGCTTTTCATGTGATACTTCCCATTCATCGGCAAATACGATGACCGGGAGAGAAACAGTCATTCCCTGGTTACCACTTCCAGAGTTGATAACAACTGGCATGGAGCAGCCTCCCATACGTGCATCACTTCCGGCTGCAGCCCGGGCACAAGCTCTTGTGGTGACACTTTTGCCCCATACATGCATTAGAGTTTTACCAATCTGTGCACCATAGTTGTTATCCAGCCCTTCCTGAGCAATTGCAGAGTTCAGTTTAATCTGACGGTCAATGATCGGCTGTACGTCTTCTATTCTGACCTGATCAGCAAAATCTAGGATGTCCTTGACTGTAAGTTTAGATTTGTCTATGACAGTTTTGCATTCTGCCTGATATGGATTATCCAGAATAACTTCACCGTCTTTTTCAATCCTGGTAATGTTGGTGTGCTGGTGCTCAATCGTAACAGAGGCGAAATGATCACCTTTGATTACTTTGGCAGTGATGTAGAGGTTGTCTACCCCTTCGACCAGAGAGCAGGAACAGACATGCTGTTTGACCAGTTCTCGGGTTCTGGCAATGTCATCTTCTGTGATTTCGCTTAAGACTTCAAGAGCCTTGTCAGCATTTCCACCAACGATGCCGAGGATTGCCGCTACATCGATTCCTTTCAGACCGCCGGAGTTTGGAACAGTGACACCTTTGACATTCTTAATAATGTTACCACTGAGACTCATATTTACAGAGTCAGGAAATTCTCCGAGGACCTGATGTGCTTTTGCTGCTGCGTATGCAATCGCAATCGGTTCTGTACATCCAAGAGCAGGGACAAGTTCCTGTTTTAGGATGTTCAGATAGTTTGCATATAATGCAGAGTTCATTTTTAATGTGCTCCTTTCCTGAGATAACGCAAATGCGTTTGTGCAATCAGTATATCTTGTTTTGGAAAAGAAAACAATAAATTATGCAAAATAACAAGAAATAAAACTGATTAAATAAGTATGTATTTTGAGGAAACATGATATTTATAAAAAATAATTTATTCGACAAAAAAGTTCTTTACATTTAAAATTTTCTATGATAGAATAATCAACTGTGTGATATATTTTTCATATCCTTGCTCTCTGATATACAGGCAGAGGGCCATGAAGACCATAAGGAGGTAAGAAAGCATGAACAAGTACGAATTAGCATTAGTTGTGAGCGCAAAAGTTGAAGACGAAGTTCGTGATGCAGTAGTAGAGAAAGCTAAAAGCTACATCGCTCGTTACAACGGAAACGTCACAGAAGTAGAAGAATGGGGTAAGAAGAAATTAGCTTACGAAATTCAGAAAATGCATGAAGGCTTCTACTATTTCATTCAGTTTGAAGCAGACGCACAGTGTCCGGCAGAAGTAGAAAGACATGTACGTATCATGGACAACGTATTAAGATACTTAGTCGTTCGTAAAGACGCATAATCTTTTTACAGATGGATTTTAGAAAGCACCATTAAGAAACCCGTTCACTCACTATGAAGAAAGAGGTATTTTAATGAACAAAGTAATTTTAATGGGACGCTTAACAAGAGATCCTGAGGTGAGATATTCCGCAGGAGAAAATGCACTGGCAATTGCTAGATACACATTAGCGGTAGATAGAAGATTTCGTCGTGACGGAGAAGCAACTGCAGATTTTATCAGCTGTGTTGTGTTCGGACGTGGCGCGGAATTTGCAGAGAAGTACTTCCATCAGGGAATCAGAATTGTAGTAAGTGGTCGTATTCAGACCGGAAGCTACACAAACAGAGATGGCCAGAAAGTATATACTACAGAAGTTGTAGTTGAGGAACAGGAATTTGCCGAGAGTAAAGCTTCCAGTGACAGCTATGCAGCATCACATCCTCAGCAGAATGCAGCACCGGCTCCGTCTATGCCGAGTCCGGGGGCAGCAAGCGCAGACGGCTTTATGAATATTCCGGATGGAATCGACGAAGAACTTCCATTTAACTAAACTGAAAGAAATAAGAACAGGAGGAAACCATCATGGCTTACAATAGAGGCGAAAGACCGGACTCTCCAATGAAGAGAAGAGGCGGACGCAGAAGAAAAAAAAGTTTGTGTATTCTGCGGTAAAGAAAATAATGAAATCGATTACAAGGATGTAGCAAAACTCAGAAAATATGTTTCTGAAAGAGGTAAAATCCTTCCAAGAAGAATCACAGGAAACTGTGCAAAACATCAGAGAGCTCTGACTGTTGCTGTTAAGAGAGCACGTCATCTTTCCATGATGCCATATGTTCAGGACTAATCTGATCGATATAGCTTATTGAAGTTTGGGAGCTGTGTCCGGATTGCAGAATATGCTTTCCGGACGTAGCTCTTTTTTTAGTTTGTGGGAAATATCTGGCATAATTCATGGATATCTGGTATAATAAAAGGCAGCGTTTAAATAACTAAGAAAAAGAATGGTAAAGAGTGTTATGAGTGGAAAATTAAAATTAAAGGCCATCTGAAGCATTTAGCCCGCTGGCACTGTATTTGTCCGTTCTGCTGATTGTATTGAACATTCTGGTATATGTGATTAACATCAAAGCAGGTGTGGTTGTCACGATGGGAAACGTCCTTTATCTTGTGGCAGCGATTACACTTCTGTTTTATCACAGACCATTGATGTTTAATGATCTGATTGCTTTTGCCAGCCAGTATGAGTTTCTGGAAAAGAAAGTACTCGAAGAACTGGCACTTCCATATGCAGTGATGGATATGCAGGGAGAATGATCTGGTCAAACAGAATGTTTTCTCAGCTGACGGGAAAAGATCCGTTTTACAGAAAGAATGTCAGTACGATCTTTCCGGATATTACAGCGAACAAACTTCCGGGACATGATGGAAAAGATATCACAGAAGTCAGTACCCAGTTTGGGGACCGCATTTATCGTATCTCTATGCAGAAAGTTTTTCTGGGAGAGTCTGTTGCACCGTCCAAACTGCTGATGGATATTCCGAAAACAACGAGTCTTATTGCAATGTATCTGTACGATGAGACTGAGTTAAAGGAATATATCCAGGCGAATGAAGACAATAAACTTGTTGTTGCTCTTGCATATCTGGATAATTATGAAGAAGCACTGGAAAGTGTAGAAGATGTCAGAAGATCGCTTCTGATTGCTCTGATCGACCGTAAGATCACGAAATATTTTTCCAATTATGATGGCCTGGTTCGAAAACTGGAAAAAGATAAATATTTTCTGATCATGAGGCAGAGTTCGCTGGAAACGTTGAAGGAGCAGAAATTCCATATCCTTGATGAAGTAAAAACTGTTAATATCGGTAACGAAATGACAGTGACTTTAAGTATTGGTATCGGTCTGAATGCTGCAACTTATCTTCAGAACTATGAGTATTCACGTATTGCCATTGAAATGGCACTTGGACGTGGAGGAGATCAGGTTGTTATCAAAAACGGTGACAGCATTACTTATTATGGTGGCAAGGCCCAGCAGATGGAAAAGACTACCCGTGTCAAAGCCCGTGTCAAAGCACAGGCGCTGAAAGAGTTCATGAGCACTAAAGAACGTGTTGTTGTTATGGGGCATAAGATCACAGATGTTGATGCTCTGGGCGCGGCTATTGGTATTTATCGTGCAGGTAAGACACTTGGCAAACCGGTACACATTGTTGTAAATGACCCATCTACATCCATACGTCCGCTTATGGCTGGATATATAAATAATCCGGACTATGAACCATCTATGTTCATTGACCGGAACCAGGCAATGGAACTGGTAGATGACAATACGGTAGTGGTTGTTGTTGATACAAATAAGCCAAGCTATACAGAGTGCGAAGAACTTTTGTACATGACAAAGACAATCGTGGTTCTCGACCATCACCGAAGAGGCAACGAAGTGATCCAGAACGCGGTATTATCCTATGTAGAACCATATGCATCTTCAACATGTGAAATGGTAGCTGAGATCCTGCAGTATTTCTCGGATGATCTTAGACTTCGTAATATTGAGGCAGATTGCATTTATGCCGGTATTATGATAGATACAAACAACTTCATTACACGGGCCGGTGTGCGTACATTTGAGGCCGCCGCATTCCTGCGTCGTTCCGGTGCGGATATGACCAGAGTGCGTAAGATGCTTCGTGATAATATTGATTCTTATAAGGCAAGAGCGGAAGCTGTTCGAACAGCAGAAATCTACAGAGGATGCTTTGCTATTGCAAAATGTCCGAGTGAGGGACTGGAAAGTCCGACAGTTGTCGGTGCACAGGCGGCAAATGAACTTTTGAATATTGCCGGTGTAAAAGCATCATTTGTACTGACCACATATAATAAAGAAGTTTATGTCAGTGCCCGTGCAATCGATGAAGTTAATGTACAGGTAATGATGGAAAAACTTGGCGGTGGCGGACATATTAATATTGCCGGCGCACAGGTAAAACGTCCGATTGACGAAGTACAGGATATGCTGAAAGAAATTATAGATGAGTTGTATCAGGAGGAAAAAGGCAAGAAATGAAAGTAATTTTATTAGAAGACGTAAAGGCACTTGGTAAAAAAGGCACCATTGTAAATGTAAGTGACGGATATGCAAGAAATATGATTCTTCCGAAAAAACTGGGAGTAGAGGCTACTCCGAAGAATCTGAATGACCTGAAACTTCAGAAAGCCAATGCAGAAAAAGTTGCACAGGAAAATCTTGAGTCAGCACAGGCATTTGCAAAAGATCTTGAAACAAAAGAAATCATTCTGACACTGAAAGTAGGAGAAGGCGGAAGAACTTTCGGATCTGTATCTTCCAAAGAAATTTCAGAAGCAGCCAAAGTTCAGCTTGGGCTGGATATTGATAAAAAGAAACTTCAACTGCCAAGTCCGATCAGAAATCTCGGTGTGACACAGGTTCCGGTGAAATTGCATCCTAAAGTAACCGGAAGTCTGAAAGTATGGATCAAAGAAGCATAAGTAAGGAGAATCTGCTATGGAAGAAGCGCTGATAAAAAGAATACCGCCTCACAGTATTGAGGCAGAGCAGTCTGTCATCGGCGCCATGCTCCTTGACAGAGATGCGATTCTGATTGCATCGGAAATCCTGACAAGTGATGACTTTTATCAGAATCAGTATGGCATTATTTTTGATGCAATGGTAGAGCTTTGTAATGAAGGGAAGCCGGTTGATCTGATCACTCTGCAGAATCGACTGAAAGAAAAAGATCTTCCTCCGGATATCAGCAGTATGGAATATGTACGAGAGCTTATTGAGGCAGTTCCTACTTCTGCCAATGTGAAGTATTATGCCAACATTGTAAGTGAAAAAGCACTTTTGCGTCGCCTCATCAAAGCGACAGAAGATGTTGCAAATACCTGTTATCTGGAAAAAGAAAGTACAGAGATGATTCTTGAAGAGTCGGAAAAGAAACTGTTTAATATTCTGCAGAGAAGTATTGGCGGGGATTATGTACCGATTCAGCAGGTTGTGTTGAATGCAATCAACAACATTGAGAAGGCATCCAAACTGAAAGGCAGTGTAACTGGTATTCCGACAGGATTTATCGATCTGGATTACAAGACGTCAGGTATGCATCCGTCAGATCTGGTTTTGATCGCAGCACGTCCTTCTATGGGTAAAACTGCATTTGTTCTGAACATTGCACAGTATATGGCATTTCGTAAAGATGTTACGGTTGCGATATTCAGTCTGGAAATGTCAAAGGAACAGCTTGTAAACCGACTTCTGGCGATGGAGTCGCATGTCGATTCACAGAATATGCGTACCGGCAATCTGAAAGATGAGGACTGGACAAAGCTGGTGGAAGGAGCGGATATCATTGGACGTTCCAACCTGATCATTGATGATACACCGGGAATCAGTATTGCGGAAATGCGATCCAAATGTCGAAAATATAAACTGGAACATAATCTTGGAATCATTATGATCGACTATCTTCAGTTGATGAGTGGCAGTGGCAAAAGTGATTCACGTCAGCAGGAAATTTCTGATATCTCTCGTTCGCTTAAGGCACTTGCCAGGGAACTGAGTGTACCGGTCATTGCACTGTCGCAGCTTAGTCGTGCGGTTGAACAGAGACCGGATCACAGACCGATGCTTTCGGATCTTCGAGAGTCTGGTGCGATTGAGCAGGATGCCGATGTCGTTATGTTTTTGTATCGCGATGATTATTATCACAAAGATACAGAGAAGAAAGATATTGCAGAAGTAATCATTGCCAAACAAAGAAATGGTCCAATCGGAACGATTGAACTGGTATGGCTGCCAAGATATACACAGTTTGTAAACATGAAGAAATAATAAAAAAGCAGAAAGCAGGTATTTACCGAAGAATAAACATAGTTCTGAGGTGGATGCCTGCTTTTTTGTCGAACGTTTTTTGTTGAATTCGTAAGGGTTACTTTTTATAATAAAATGTAATGAAGTTCATAAGGAGGTGCATGATGGAGACACGATATACAGTCAGACAGGCGGTGGAAATGACTGGAGTCAAGTCATATGTCCTGCGATACTGGGAAGAGGAACTGGAACTACAGATTCACAGAAACGAATTGGGACACCGTTATTACACCGGATATGATATTCAACTTTTTTTGAATATTAAAGAACTGAAGAAAAGAGGATTGCAGCTTCGGGCAATCAAGAACCTGATCCCTCAGATAACAGCATCTATGACCGGATTTGGAGAAAGTGCATCAACACTTCTGGAAGGAGAAGTCATAGATCATGCTGAAGTAAAAACAGACAGGGATTTAAAAGAAAAAATATCCCAAAAAGACGAGGGGAAAAATGATAAGATCTTAGAATTTCAGGCGATTCTTGAAAGACTGATCACGCAGGAACTGAAGGCACAGAATGAAGATGAAGAAAGATGCAGATCGCTTGATTATGCGATACGCAGACAGCAGCTTGCACGAAAAGAGGCAGCAGCTGCTGCTGAGAAAAAATCTGGACGAAGGCGCCGGGATAAGTAACGGAATATAAAAAAGCTGCAGCAGACGCTGCAGCTTTTTGGTTGATATGAATGAAATTATTCAGCTGGGTGAATAGCTTCTGTAGGACAGGCATCAGCGCATGTTCCACAGTCAAGGCAAGCATCAGCATCGATTTCGAAATGCTCTGCACCTTCAGAAATTGCTTCAGCTGGACATTCAGCTGCGCATGTTCCACAGCTTACACATTCGTCAGAAATTACATATGCCATTATAGTATCCTCCTTTATTCTCGTTAGTACCCTTACAGGTTCTATATCGTTATTCTAATATATATCTTTATGGATTACAAGTATAAAATTGTGAACAAGCAAAAAAATTGATATTTTTGGTTGACCGCTTCTAACTTTTATATTATAATAAATCATAGTCGGGAATTTTAAGAATTCCATATTAAAGGAGGCAATTTACAATGGCAAAAGTTACAAAAGACATGCTGATTGGCCAGTTAATTACTTTAGATCCTAATATTGCACCAATTCTCATGAGAGCTGGTATGCACTGCCTTGGATGCCCGTCTTCACAGATGGAATCTCTGGAAGAAGCAGCTATGGTTCATGGAATGGACGCAGATGTTCTGGTTCAGCAGATCAATGATTTCCTTGGTGAATAAGCACGGATTTACCGCATAAAAAAGACTGGCTTTCGGGCCAGTCTTTTTTGCATTTTATAAGTCATGGTGTTTATCAAAGCTGTGTAAGTTGCTGAAGGGCACTGGAAGAAATCAGTTCTCCATGTTCCTTCAGATGAGCTTCACCGGCTGCGGAAAATGCTCTGCCGGATCCATATTCAGAAAGAATATTGCAAACTTTGTTGAATTCTTCTGGTGAGTATTCAGACTGATGAAGGACAAGCTGGTAACGACCGTCTGAAGAATCTTTATAAAGAGTATTTTTGCCTGTGAAAAATCCATTCAGACCGTGTGCAGCAGCGATGACATCATCCAAATGATAGAAGCTGAACAACCGGATCAGATCAACTGTCGGTGTTTCAGAAGAGGCAGCAGATTTCTCAGAAGTTTCTTTCTGATTGGCCTGCTTGCGAGTAGTACCTTTCATTTTTGCCTCACATATTTTCTGGAAGATATCAATAATGTTGTCTGCTCCGTCAAGTTGAAGTGGTTCTGCCTGAGCATTATCCTTATATGGTGAAAATTTGGAAAAACGAGTATCCAGTTCTTCCGGATCTTCTACTTTAGTAACGATGAGGATGACACTGTCCAAATTGACCGGGATTGCTTCGATCATGAGAGGAATATTATCAGCCTCAAAACCGAACTGTATCTGTGCCTGCTGCATCATATCGCGGAAAAGTTTTTTTGCCTTTTTCGGAACCATAAGCCAGCTCTTTGAGATTAACCTGATGGCTTTCGAGATCTTCTCGGGTTAATGTACAGCGGATTTGATTTTCATTGATTTTTTCTATTTTCATTATGATCACATCCTATTCTTATGCACCTGTCTCTGCTATATTATATGAAAATATCAGAACGACAGGCTATATAGTCCATGACTTATTAATATGACATATTATATACCACAATCATAGAAAATGTAAAGAAATAGAACCTGTCTATTTATAAAATATTTAGAAATTAATTGGGAATTTTTAGATAAAGTGCTAAAAAGGCTTGCATAAACAAAGGAACTCTGTATAATGAGGAATAAGAAAAAATATTCGTCATATAGCTGAAGAACAGATTAGAAGCAAAACTTACACAATACATTTTCCTTCCATATCATTGCCGGTAATACAACATATCATACAGCGTTCTTGCTGGGGCAGTGTGGAAATCCCACCATAAGATTAAATTCAATTATACGGAGGATTATTTTTTCTTGAACCTATCAGGTGTTTTCTAAAATTAATTTCAGGAAAGGAGGGCCGAAAAAAATAAAATATGTCACACAGTAAATGCAGTAAAAAGTCATTGAAACCTTTGAAGGATGAATTAAAAGATTATCGGAAACAAGGTGTCAGGCTTTTTCTGAATGGAAATCCCAGTACACCGAAATGTATTGCGAAAGCCTGTATGATCGCAGAAGACGGTGGTTACATGAGGGATTATACTGCAGATGAAGAAGGCAGGATTGCAAAAGTGAACTTTGAACATATCAGGGAACTTCCCAAAAACAGAAGATGATAAATACCTGCTTTTATATACATAAGATGATTGCAGCGATTTTCCGGTACAAGTGCAGTTTCCCCTCTCGTACTTAACCAGACCGGAAAATCCTGCACAAAATTAAAAAGTCTGAGGTAATGATTCTGTACAGGAAATATTTGAAAATTTATAATTAGTTAAGACATTATATAGTAAAGCATGTTATAATAAAAAAGTATATGTAATAATCAGGTTACTGAGAATAGCATAAAAAGTGTTACGATACGTAAGAAAAAAAGAAGCGCAACACAGAATGGTTACAGATCTTATCTGAAATTAAAGGGAGAAACAGATGAAGCATCAGGCAAAAAAACAAACGAGAAATCAACACATGCCTGTCGTAATTGTCTGCATATTGATTTTAGTGCTGGCAGTTATGGGGCTGGGAATGCATTTTATTAAGAAATATATTCCTACAAAAGAAAGAATGAATCTTACAGAATATTATGGACAGCCCGGAGATGGGGAAATGGCAGTTGTTCTGGGAACTGAAATCATGGAAGAACGCGCATTGATGTCAGGAGATCAGATATATCTTCCACTTGATATGGTAAATACATATCTGAATCAGAGATATTACTGGGATAGTGCTGACCAGCAAGTACTTTATGCGACACCTTCTGAATTGCAGTATTATCCGGCAGCAGAGAGCGGAGAAGGCGATGTATGGCTGAAGGATGGAACAGTTTATCTGCGTCTTGGTTTCGTGCAGAAATTTACAGACCTGGATGCCTATGTATATGAAAATCCGAACAGAGTTGCAATCCAGTACAGATTTACCGGAGTGCAGACAACGACAGCTAAAAAAGATACAAGTATCCGTTATCAGGGTGGAATCAAGTCTCCGATCCTGACAGATGTGAAGACGGGGGATACATTAATCTTTCTGGAAGAACTGGAAGACTGGGCCCAGGTTGCTACAATGGATGGCTATATAGGATATGTTCAGAAGGATACGATAGCATCTGCTGAGACAAAAGATTTTGAGAGATCATTTGAGAAAGAGGAATATACCTATCTTACTATGGATGGAAAAGTAAATATGAGCTGGCATCAGGTGACAAGTCAGGATGCAAATACATATCTGGCGGACACGATCGCAAATGTCAGCGGTGTAAATGTAATTTCTCCTACATGGTATTATATTCAGGACACAGCAGGAAATATAGGAAATATTGCGTCGGCGGACTATGTGGCACTTGCACATGAACGCGGATTAAAGGTTTGGGGACTGATTGATAATTTTACGGCAGAAGTGAGTACAACGGATACACTTTCACAGTTGTCATCCAGACAAAATATGATTCAGCAGCTGATTCAGTCAGCAACTACCGTTGGGCTAGATGGTATAAATGTGGATTTCGAGACACTCAGTGAAGATGCAGGACCTCATTTTCTGGAATTTTTAAGAGAACTTTCTATTGAATGTCATAAGAATAATCTTGTTCTTTCGGTAGATAATCCGGTTCCGGAAGATTTTACCAGCCATTATGACCGCAGAGAACAAGGACTGGTGGTAGATTATATTGTTATTATGGGGTATGATGAACATTATGTAGGGTCAGATGCCGGATCTGTGGCCTCTCTTCCATGGGTGGAGCAGGGCGTGCAGGATACGATTGCAGAAGCGCCGGCAGAAAGAACAGTTCTTGCAATTCCGTTTTATACAAGACTTTGGAAAACAACTGGTGGGGCTCTGACCAGTGAGGCGATTGGAATGGATGAAGCACAGAATGTCCTTACTGAAAATGGCGTTGAAGCTGTATGGGACGGAAGTGTCAGTCAGAATTATGCAACATTTGAAAAAGATAATTCAACGTATCAGATTTGGCTGGAAGATGCACAATCGATCGTGGAGAAAGTGAAACTGATTCCGAAATATAATCTTGCGGGCGTTGCACAGTGGAAGCTTGGATTTGAAAACAGCAGTATCTGGCAGACGATCAGCGATAATTTACAGTAATAAAAAGCTCTGTTGTATCAGTGATTGATACGACAGAGCTTTTGACGTTGCGTAAATAAAAAAGTTCCATAAATGGAAGGAGGCCGGTACTTTCGTACCGGCGCGTATGAAAAAGAAAAATATTTTATAGAAGGCATGCACCTTCTATGCATATTAATATACCTAATAAATGTGAAAAAAATATGGTATAAATTTGAAAAAATTGTGAACTAGAATTTCTTCCAGGTTCCTTTAAAGAAAAGAAGCATCAGAGGAAAAATTTCCAATCGTCCGGCAAGCATGTCAAAAATTAACACACATTTGGAAAGATAGGAAAAGGAACTGAAGTTCCCCATCGGGCCTACAATTTCCAGACCAGGACCGATATTATTCAATGTTGCGGTGACTGCTGTAAAGTTTGTAATAAGATCAAAATTATCCAGAGAGATAATAAGGACAGAAGCTGCTAAGATCAGGAGATATACACTCAGATAAATGTTTGTAGATCTGATGATATCATGTCCAATCGTTTTTTCATCCATTTTGATTTTTTTGACTGCATTCGGGTGCAGATATAACTGGAATTCTTTTTTGGCTGCTTTACATAGAATCAAAATTCGGGAAACTTTGATTCCGCCACCGGTACTTCCGGCGCATGCACCGACAAACATCAGAAGTACGAGAATCGTTTTGGACAAAGAGGGCCACTGGCTGAAATCTGTGCTGGAAAAACCGGTTGTTGTAATGATAGAACCAACCTGAAAGGCTGCCTGTTGAAATGCTTCACCCAGATTGCGGAACAGATGAGCTGTATTTAATCCGATCACAAGGATTGCAGCGAGAATGATTCCAAAATAATAACGCACTTCTTCAAATTTAAATGCCTGCACAAACTTTTTCGTAAGAAGAAGATAATATGCAGAAAAGTTGACTCCAAAAAGAATCATAAAAATCGTTGTGACAACCTGACAGTAGGTGCTGTAGCTTCCCATACTGTCATTGACGATACCAAATCCACCAGTACCGGCTGTACCAAAAGAAATACACAGGGTATCGAACAGAGGAATTCTGCCAATCAGAAGAAGAATAATCTGGAACAGTGTCATTCCAATATAAATCGTGTAAAGAATTTTGGCGGTCTGCTGAACTTTTGGAACCAGTTTGCTGACGGAAGGACCAGGGCTTTCGGCTTTCATCAGATTCATATGATACCCGCCGGCAAGTGGCAGCAGTGAGAGCAAGAATACAAGAACCCCCATGCCACCGATCCAGTGTGTGAAACTTCTCCATATCAGAATACAATGAGGGAGAACTTCCACATCTGTCAGGATACTGGATCCGGTTGTTGTGAACCCAGATACTGTCTCAAAAAAAGCATCGATTGGATGTGGGATAGCACCGCTGAGGACAAAAGGTACTGCACCGGAAATACAAAGTGCAAACCAGCTCAAAGCTACTGCAACACATCCGTCTTTGGTATAAAAAACTTTGTTCTTAGGTTTTCGGATAGTCAGTGGAAGACCTACGATCAGGCAGACAATCATGGAAATCAGAAAAGCGAAAAATTCATGTTCCTGATAAATGAGAGCCGTGATACATGGAAGAACCATGAACATTGCCTGAAAATTACACACCCATCCAACGATATAAGCAATAATTCGAAAATTCATCTGTATACATCCCTTCTTATGCCAGAATATCGCGGATATCGCGAAGTCCCTTATGGGTTGTGACAATGATCACGTTGTCGCCAATCTGAATGGAATCCTGTCCTCTTGGAATTCTGACAGTCCCCTCACGTGTAAGGCAGCAAACAAGAAGATTGTTTTTCAGATTCAGTTTGGAAAGTGGAATTCCCACAACAGGAGAATTATCACGAATGATAAATTCAAGCGCTTCCGCCTGATTGTCAAGCACATGATAAAGGGTTTCTACGTTACTTCCGATAGTATTCTTCATGGCACGTACATACCGGAGAATAGAATCAGAGGTAATATATTTCGGGTAGATCACACTTCCAATATCCAACTCATCGATAACGTCTTTGTAAGGAAGACGGTTTACTTTGGCAATCAGTTTGGCCTGTGTCATATTTTTTGCAGACAGTGACAGGAAAATGTTTTCCTCGTCCATGTTTGTGAGTGTGACAAAGGATTCTACTGTGGAAAGACCTTCTTCCATGAGAAGTGCGCGGTCTGTACCATCACCGCAGATAATTGTGGCATTTGGAAGCATCTCGCTGAGTTCTTCACAGCGCTCTTTGTTCTTGTCAATGATCTTAACACTGATCTTCAGATCAGAAAGGGCTTTGGCAAGATAATAGGAAATTGTGCCGCCGCCAATGATCAGAGTATTTTTGACTTGATGTGTCTTCAGCCCAATCTTTTTAAAGAAAAGAGCTGTATTTTTGGGTGTTGCGATAATAGAGATAAAATCGCCATTGTGAACCAGATGATCACCGCCCGGGATGCTTAAGGTCGTTTTACTTTCAATGGCACAAAACAGAACATCACAGCGATATTTGTCTGTGATCTGGGAAACTGACATTCCATCCAATTCAAATTCCGGGAGAACTTTAAACTTGAGAAGTTCTACACGTCCTTTTGAAAATGGATCGATTTTGATGGCTGCCGGAAAACGCAGAAGTCTTGAGATTTCTCTGGCAGTGGCCAGTTCCGGATTGATGATCATGGAAAGACCAAGGCGTTCCTGAATAAAACCAATCTCTTTACTGTAAATTGGATTGCGTACACGGGCAATGGTCTGACAATGTCCGGTTTTCTGTGCAATCAGACAGCAGAGCAGGTTTAATTCATCAGAAGCGGTGACTGCAATCATGATATCAGCAGTTTTGACGCCGGCTTCCATAAGTGTATTGATGCTGGCTCCATTTCCAACAATCCCCATGGCATCAATATCTTCGGTGAGGTTGTTGATAACGTCTGCATCTGTATCGATCAGAGTAAGATCAGTATCTTCTTCCTGTAATTGCTCTGCAAGGGTGCTTCCAACTTTGCCGCACCCGACAATTATAATATGCATGTTTTCCTCCGTAAAAAGAATATAATTTTATAAGCGTTTCCATTATATCACTGTATATGGGATTTTTAAATATTTAAAATAGTTTTTGCAGAAAAATCATGGTATATTAATAAATACAAAAGAAAATATCAGAGATGTATGATAGATACAATTACAGATTGAAAAAAGAAAGGGATTTTTTATGGATACAGTCAGTGAAACTGTCAGTAAAGTAGATGAAGGTCTGCAGGAAATGGGAATTGACGGTGTGAAGGATAGTCTGAAAGATCTGTTGAATTTTAAACAGTATATGGAAAACCAGGTTCCGGCAGTTATGGGCTTTTGTATTAAAGTTGTTCTTTCAGTAATTGTGTTCTTCGTGGGACGAAAAATCATTCAGTGGATATTGAATGTTATGAGACGATCTCTGGAGAGAGCCAATGTGGATGCTGGTGTGATACAGTTTGCTTCTTCTGCCGGGAAAGCGGTTTTGTATGTCCTTCTGATCATCAATATTGCAGTAAGTCTTGGTGTAAAGGAATCTTCTGTAGCGGCATTGCTTGGTACGGCAGGTGTGACGGTTGGTCTGGCACTACAGGGAGGTCTTGCAAATCTGGCAGGAGGAGTTCTTTTGTTGCTTTTTAAACCTTTTGTAGTTGGAGATTATATCATTCAGGATCAGTCAAACGGGTGTGAGGGTACGGTCGCCAAGATTGAGATCTGCTATACAACACTTCTGAGCATTGACAATAAAAAAATTGTGGTACCAAATGGAACACTGTCAAACAGTACGATCATAAATGTAACGGCCAAGGAGAATCGTAAACTTGAGATCAAAGTTGGAATTTCCTATGAGGCAGATATTCAGAAGGCAAAGAGAATCATTGAGAAAATTCTCAGAGAAGATGCAGATACCAAAAGCGACACAAAAGAAATGGTTGTGTTTGTGGACGAGCTTGCAGACAGTGCAGTGATCATGGGCTTGCGTGTCTGGGTGTCGACAGAACGTTACTGGCCAACGAAATGGCGCCTGAATCAGAAGATAAAAGAAGAATTTGATGCTAACGGAATTGTGATTCCATATAACCAGATGGAGGTTTATGTACATCAACAGAAATAGTTGACGATAAATAATATTATAAAAAGAGGTTTACATTTAAGGATATAATTTTTTTAAAATGTAAACCTCTTTTTATATTAAGTTGACAATTGGAAAGGCCTGTGTTAAATTGTTAAATAGATAACAGATAGAACTGTCATCACGAGGAGGAGAAAAAATGAGTACAATAGCAGCAACCAGAAGTAAAACTTATGATATTGTGTACATTGCCGTATTTGCAGTTATTATGGCAATCTGTTCCTGGATATCCATTCCGGCAGCTGTTCCGTTTACACTGCAGACGTTTGGCGTTTTTGTAGCGGTAGGTGTCCTTGGTGGAAAAAGAGGAACACTTTCCATATTGGTATTTATTCTGCTTGGAGCAATTGGAGTACCGGTATTTGCAGGATTTTCTGGAGGTATTGGTGTTCTTGCTGGAACAACTGGCGGATATATTATTGGTTTTCTGTTTTCTGCCCTTGTTATGTGGGCAATGGAAAAACTTCCGGGTAAGAAATCCGTAATGCAGATTGTGTCCATGATCGTAGGACTGATCGTATGCTATGCTTTTGGTACTGCATGGTTTATGATCGTTTACAGCAGAGCGAATGGTGCCGTTGGTCTTGCAACTGTTCTGGGATGGTGTGTCATTCCATTTATCATTCCGGATATTATTAAAATTGTTCTGGCTTATGGTCTTTCCAGAAAGCTCCGCAAATTTGTAGCATGATCTGTTTAAGACCGCATCATGGAATGTGTCTTGCGTATTTTGAAGGAAAAGGCTACAGTGACGGATTCACAGTAAATATGCAGAAGATGCTGGAGTTTTTTGAAAAAGGCGCAGATATTGAGCTTACCGTATCCGGAGATGAAATCTGTAAAGAGTGTCCGAATCTGAAAGAGGGAAGTTGCGTGAGTGCCGGTCTGGTGGAAGCCTATGACCGTAAAGTGCTTGAAGCATGCGGACTCAGTGAAAAAGCACAGATGAGATTTCAGGAATTTGTGGAAAATGTGCAGAAAAATGTGATCGAGTCAGGAAAACGGGTGGAAATCTGTGGGAATTGTCAGTGGAATGAGATTTGTGCGAATAAACAGAGCAGATGGAAACGAAACAAATGAAAAATAATAAATGAAAAATAACAAATGAAAAACACCGCAGACAGATGGAAGTAGTATCTGTTTGCGGTGTTTTTTGGAATATTATTTTGAAGTACGTTCAGCAAAGATTAGTACGATCAGTGCACCAATGAATGCAGAGACTGTTGAGAAGAGCAGCATTGCGTGTACTCCGGCAAGGTCGATGAGTGTTCCGCCAAGAAAAGAACCAAGTACGCTTCCAAGGGTATATGCCATTGTGAAATAGGCCTGCCCCTTGATTGCGTCTTCCGGTTCCATTAGGGCATTTACATAATAAACAGAAGCTGCAGTCATAAGTCCCCATCCGAGCATCTGAAAAATCTGTACGCCGTAAAATACCGGAATACCCGGAGCAAGCAGCGTGCCAAGTGCTTTTATCGTGAAAAAGATCCCGGCAGTTTTTAGCAGAAGGTCACAGCGAAATTTGCGGATGATATAGCCAAAAAGGAAAAGCGTTGGCAATTCGCATATGGCGGCGATTGCTGAGGCTGTTCCCATTTCTGCACTTACCGCCCCCTTTTGCCAGGGCAATCTGAAAATTAAAGTTATTCAGCAGAACATGGCTGAGATAGATAAAGATACATCCGAGCAGTACCAGGGAAAAACGTTTGTATTTCCTGAAAAAAAGTATTGGATTATTGTCTGAGCTGCTTTTGGGAGCATTCGTGGCAGTGCTGTCTGATTTTGCTTTGGAAAATGGAAAAAGAATAAGGATACCAAGAGACAGCAGGGTAAGGACAATTACAGTGATCGGGATGGAAACAGGTCCGGCTTTTACCGTAATGATCCCTAGAATGTAACAGATACAGGCATAAGCGACAGATCCCATTCCACGTGCAAGACCAAAATTGAGAGAATGTCCCTGATTGATGCTTTCCATTCCAAGGGAATTAATAAAAGGAGTCATCAGTTGCAGCAGGGCAATACTGGAACCATAAAGAAGTCCGGTAAGTATGAGAGAATGGGATAAAAATAATCCGATCACAAGGATCAGCTGAAGAAGATACAGCATCTGGATCAGTTTTTTCAGGGAGGGGCTTTGTGGCTGGTCAGCGTAACCTGCAAGGACAGGCTGCAGTACTGCAGACAGAAGTCCTGCTATAGCTGCAAGGATTCCAATCTGAGTATTGGTAAATCCACCGGAAAGAAGAAAAAAACCGGAAAAACTCATGATTGCTGCAAAATACATCCAGTACAGTCCCTGGATGACTGCATAGGAAGGGGTAAGATTTTTGGATTTTGATGGTGACATGATTCTGAACTCCTTTGTTAAAGTACTTCTATTATACATTTAAAAACGTGAATGATAAAGTACAAAATACTTGCAGATTCCTGTTTTTTATCTTAAGATAAAGGACAAAAGAAATGTATGTAAACTAACAGGAGGAAAATAAGATCATGAAGAAAAAAATAGATGTTTTTGAACATATGGGAGAAATTTTGAACGGAGTAAAAAATGGAGTGCTGATTACCGGAAAAGCAGATGGCAGAGTGAACTCTATGACAATTTCCTGGGGAATGGTTGGCGTAGAATGGGGAAAACCAGTTTTTATTACATTTGTCAGAGAAAGTCGTTTTACAAGAAGTCTTCTTGAGAAGAATGGCGAATTTACGGTTAATATTCCACTGGATGACAGTGCAAAAAAAATTCTTGGATACTGTGGGGCAAAATCAGGAAGAGATGTAGATAAAGCGAAAGAAATTGGTCTGACTTACGAAGAACCGGAAACAATTTCTGTCCCGGGAGTAAAAGAACTTCCACTGACACTGGAATGCAAAGTAGTCTATAAACAGACACAGGATACAGAGGCCATGACAGAGGAAAACAGAGAGAAGTTTTACCCACAGAATGTAGAAAGTTCATTTTCAGGTGCAAACAGAGATACACACATTGCATATTACGGAGAAATCGTAGATGCATATGTGATTGAGTAATGCGATAAGAAATGTGCAGCTCCCCGGTGAAGGGAGCTGTTTTTATGGGCAGATATGCGCACCATTCCATATTTATGTCATAAAATATAGAGACATATTATTTGTGACAGAAAGGATTTGCTCATGGAAAATTATCAGATGAACCGTCCATGTGGCCGCCCATATAATGCAACTTGTGGAATGGCAAAAGAGATGATGTCCGGGCAGCAGTGTTCCTGCCGGAATAATTCCAGAAATCAGCCATCCCGCCCTTCGCCATGTCCGTGTCACCTTCCGGATGCCAAAACCAGAGATGCGGAAATGTATACACACATCGATCAGATGGAAGCAGCCATGGCGTATGTTCCCTGCCAGAAATTTACTACGACATATGATCTTGGATATGCGTTGAAGGTCGGAACTGTTTTTCCGCAGCTCTGTAAACCATTTTGTGGAAAGAGAGGTGGGCAGAGATGATGTATCGCAATCAGTGTACTGCAAAAGAAAAATTAATGAACCGTATCAACGAAGTCAGTTTTGCAGTAAATGATGTTCTGCTTTATCTGGATACACATCCATGCTGTGAAGAGGCAATCTCCTTTTATCAGGAGTGTGAACAGGAACGCCAGAAACTGCTGAAAGAATATGCGCAGTGTTATGGCCCACTGACAGTAGATGCTGCACTGGAATCTGGTGGGGATACATGGAAATGGGTGCAGCAGCCATTCCCATGGGAAACGGAAGGAGGGTGCAGATAGTTTATGTGGAATTATGAAAAAAGACTGCAGTATCCGGTAAATATTAAGACTCCAAATGCAAAGATCGCTCAGTTCATCATGAGTCAGTATGGTGGCCCGGATGGCGAGATCGGAGCATCTATGCGTTATCTTTCTCAGCGTTTTACTATGCCAAATCGCATGGCCATGGCAGTGCTGAATGATATTGGCACTGAGGAACTGGCACACCTGGAAATGGTTTCCACGATCGTTCATCAGCTGACAAAAGATCTCTCTATGGAAGAAATTGAAAAAAGTGGTTTTGGGCCATATTATATTGATCACACAGTAGGTGTATGGCCACAGGCAGCCGGTGGAGTTCCTTTCAATGCATGTGAATTCCAGAGTAAAGGTGATCCGATCACAGATTTGTTTGAAGACCTTGCTGCGGAACAGAAAGCCCGGGCAACGTACGATAATATTCTTCGAGTTGTCCGTGACATTCCTGAAATTGCAGATCCGATTCGTTTTCTACGTGCGAGAGAAGTCGTACACTTCCAGCGTTTCGGGGAAGCACTTCGTTCCGTACAGGAACAGCTGGATGCGAAAAACTTCTATGCATTCAATCCGAGCTTTGACTGTCCATGTGAGGCGTCCTGTAAAAATTCATAACAACAAAGAAATATCAAATAAGACCTGGGAGGATTCTTCCGGGTCTTTTAGGGTAAATACAGGATTTTACAATTCCTTTCATCCATGTTATTATGACAACGCATTAAATATGAAAGGAAAACGATCATGGAAGTTCTGACGATTGGGATTTTCTGTGCTTTGCTCATTATATGCATCATAACGGGAAAATCTATATTATATGCTCTTCTGGCAGGTCTGATCATTTTCAGCCTGTATGGAAAAAAACAGGGATATAGCTGGAGACAGATTAGCAGGATGGCATTACAGGGAGCCTGGAAAGTAAAAAATATTCTGCTCACATTTATACTGATCGGAATGCTGACAGCACTTTGGCGACAGGCTGGAACAATTCCTGCAATCATCTGTTATACCGTGCATCTGATAAAACCATCGACATTTTTGCTGATGACATTTCTTCTGAATTGTCTGATCTCAGTCCTGACAGGAACTGCTCTTGGTACGGCAGCTACGATTGGCGTTGTATGTGCAACGATGGCTTCTGCACTTGGAATTCCTTCATGGATGACCGGTGGTGCAATTCTTTCCGGGGTATATTTCGGAGATCGTTGTTCTCCTGTTTCGACAAGTGCACTTCTGGTGGCGGAGCTGACGGAGACAGGTATCTATACAAATATAAAAAATATGATCAAAAGTGCATTGGCACCATTTACCATTACCTGTATTCTTTATCTGACTGTCAGCATACAGCTTCATGGAAAAACAGAGATGCCGGATCTTGGACATGCTTTTGGCAGTGAGTTCCGGCTCAGCTGGATTGCATTGCTGCCTGCAGCGGTGATTCTGCTGTTGTCTGTTGTGCAGGCAGGGGTGAAGATCGCGATGATCGCAAGTATAGTTACTGCAATTCCTGTCTGTATTGGCCTTCAGAATATGGCATTTACGGAACTTCCTGAACTTCTTCTGAATGGTTTCCATTCTACAGATGTGACGGTAGCGGCAATGCTGAATGGAGGTGGTATCACTTCGATGTTGAAGGTTGGAGCAATCGTATGCATTTCTTCATCTTATTCAGGTATTTTTCAGGCAACAGGAATCCTGAATGGATTTCAGAAAATGGTCTGTTTGCTTGCCGACAGGACAAAACCATATTTTGCAGTGCTTGTCACATCAATCCTGACAAGCGTTATGGCATGTAATCAGACACTGGCAATCATGCTTACAGATCAGCTCTGCAGCAGAACAGAACCGGATAAGCTGCGTTTTGCCAATAATCTGGAGGACAGTGCAGTGCTCATAGCACCTTTGGTGCCGTGGTCGATCGCGTGTGCTGTTCCGCTTACAGCAGCAGGTGCACCGGGATACAGCGTCTTATTTGCAGTGTTTTTGTATCTGCTTCCGTTGTGCGATTTAGTGTTAAAAAAATAACTGCCCTATTGTAAATTGACCAAAATAGTGGTATTCTGTAAGAAATTGAATAATAAAAATAACAGGTGCTGATGTTAGATAATCAAATAGCCTTCAGTTAAAAGGGAAACAGGTGTAAGTCCTGTACGATCTCGTCACTGTATACAGGGAATGCAGAATCATGTGTGTATGCACAGTCACTGGGAAACTGGGAAGACGATTCGGGTGTATTGATCTGTAAGTCAGGAAACCTGCCTGCTATTGGTACGGGGATTTTAAATTCCGGATCACGAGTAATTGGTTGTACCATAATCCAGAAACTCTAGCCCGGTGCAGGAGTTTTTTTATTGGGAAATATAGTATTTCTCCGAAAAATATTTTTTGACCAGGCTTGCTGCCGTACTTTGTTATTCATTTTAATTTTCATGAGAAAACAGGTACAGGAGGAAAAAAACATGAAAAACAAAACTGTAAAAGCACTGGCAATTGCAATGACTGTAGCAACAGTCACAATGATGGGATCTGCAAGCATCTACGCTTCTGATGACACTGCTGAGACAGCAACAGAAGAAACCGCAGATGATGCAGAAACCGCAGATGATGCAGAAACCGCTGATACAGAAGAAGCTTCCGATGATGATCAGAAAGCAGCAGATGAAGTAGCAGCACTGATCGACAAGATCTATGTTCAGGAAAGAACTGATACAACAGATGAAGACTGCAAAGCTGCCAAAGAAGCATGGGATAAACTGACAGACGCTCAGAAGGAACTGGTTGAAGGCGAAGAAGCTGATCCGGATTACTTCGGACGTGACACTGGTGATGCATCCAAAGATGATCCTCGTAACCAGGATGAGATTGGTGAGAACGAACTTCTTGTTGTAAGCTTTGGTACATCCTTCAACGACAGCCGTGCTGAGGATATCAAAGGAATCGAAGACAAACTGCAGGAAGCATATCCGGATTGGTCTGTAAGACGTGCATTTACAGCACAGATCATCATCAACCATGTAGAAGCAAGAGATGATGAAGTGATTGACAATATGCAGCAGGCACTTGACCGTGCAGTTGATAATGGCGTAAAGAATCTTGTTGTTCAGCCTACACATCTGATGCATGGTGCTGAATATGATGAAATGACAGAAGCAATTGATGAATACAAAGACAAATTCGAATCTGTTGCAATCGCAGAGCCAATGCTTGGCGAAGTTGGTGATGACGCTACTGTAATTAACGATGATAAGAAAGCTGTTGCACAGGCTATCACAGATGAAGCCTGCAAAGAAGCTGGATATGACAGTATGGAAACTGCTGCAGAAGATGGAACAGCATTTGTATTCATGGGACATGGTACTTCCCATACAGCAAATGTAACATATGATCAGATGCAGACACAGATGAATGACCTTGGATTCACAAATGCTTTCATTGGTACTGTAGAAGGTGAACCGGAAGATACAGAATGCCAGGCTGTTATTGCAAAAGTTAAAGATGCTGGATTTAAGAAAGTTGTTCTTCGTCCACTGATGGTTGTTGCTGGTGACCATGCAAACAACGATATGGCTGGTGATGATGAAGATTCCTGGAAGAGCCAGTTTGATGCATCTGGTGCATTTGACAGTGTTGACTGCCAGATTGCTGGTCTTGGAAGAATTGAAGCTGTAGAAGATCTCTACGTAGAGCATACAAAAGTAGCAATTGATTCTCTTGGAACAGCTGATACAGCTGAAGAAACAACAGATGATACTGCAGAAGCAGCAGATGACACAACGGATGGTGCAGAAAAAGTTACAGACGATTCTGCAGCAGAATAATGTAATGTGTAAATAATTTATGCAATAAACGGGACTGCCCGGAAGGCTTGATTGTCTTCCGGGCAGTTCCTGTAAAATCAGGAGGATTTATATTATGAAACGTTCAGTGGCAATGATGGCATGCGTATTAAGCGGAGCTATGGTACTCGGCAGTTTCAGCCCGGTTATGGCAGAGACAGGAGCAAAGGCAGTTTCTGCAACAGTGACAGATTCAAAATCATCAGATGATAAAAAGGATGATGCAAAAGCTGATACAGCGGACAAAAAGGACGATGCAAAGGATACGGTGCTTGAAGACGGTACTTACAGTGCAGAGTTTGATACAGACAGTGGAATGTTTCATGTAAATGAAGCAAATGACGGTAAAGGAACGTTGACAGTCAAAGATGGTAAGATGACAATCCATGTGAGCCTGAATTCAAAGAAGATCGTAAATCTTTTTGTTGGAAAGGCAGAAGATGCCCAGAAAGACGGAGCTGAGATTCTTGAGCCGACAACAGATGAAGTAACATATAGTGATGGATATAAAGAAGAAGTTTATGGATTTGATATCCCGGTTCCTGCCATTGATGAAGAATTTGATGTTGCTTTGATCGGAAAGAAGAACAAATGGTACGATCATAAAGTAAAAGTAACAAATCCTCAGAAAGAAGCCGATGCTGAAGTTTCTGACACAAAAGAAACCGATACAAAAAAGATGACTGCTGAAGATCTGAAACTTGAAGATGGTGATTATACTGCAGATGTGAAGCTGGAAGGTGGATCCGGAAAGGCTACAGTAACCTCTCCGGCTGAATTTACAGTTAAAGATGGAAAGGTAACTGCATCAGTAGAATGGAGCAGTCCGTACTATGACTATATGCTGATTGGTGATGAAAAATACGAACCAGTTAATAAGGATGGTAATTCTGTGTTTGAAATACCAGTCGATGGATTTGATTATCCAATGGAAGTTGTAGCAGATACAGTTGCGATGAGTACTCCTCATGAGATTGAATATACTTTACAGTTTGATTCTGCAAGTATCAAAGAGGCTGAAAAATAAAGATGAAAAAAAAGTTACGCATGTTTTTATGTGCGGCACTGGCCGCATCTATGATGGCGACTGCACCTGCTTTGGTTCAGGCGGCAGAAGAAAAAGAGACAACAGAAACAACAGAAAGCAATGCCGTCAGACAGGATCTGGCTGGCTTAAAATATGATCATAGTCTTGAATTACAGTATGCAGATCAGTTTTCAGTAGATTATTACGAAGGTGGTTATGCACTTATCACAATTGTGGGAGACGGGCAGTTTCTTCTTGTTCCGAAAGGAAAAGAAGCTCCGGAGGGCCTGGACAGTGATATTGCAGTTATTAAACAGCCACTTGATAATATCTATCTTGTGGCAACATCGGCAATGGATCTTTTCTGTGCATTGGACGGGCTGGACAGTATCAGTCTTTCAGGAACCAATGCTGACGGATGGTATATCGACGAGGCTAAGAAAGCACTGGAAGATGGAAGTATTTCTTTTGCTGGTAAGTACAGTGCACCGGATTACGAACTGATTTTGTCTAAAAATTGTGATCTGGCGATTGAGTCTACAATGATCTACCATAAACCGGAAGTAAAAGAAAAGCTTGAGCAGTTCGGGATCCCGGTTCTGGTAGAGCATTCAAGTTACGAAAGTCATCCGCTTGGCCGTACTGAGTGGTTGAAGCTATATGGGGTTCTTCTTGGAAAAGAAGAACTTGCAGACAAACTTTTTCAGGAACAGGTTGATAAACTGAAAGCAATAGAGGACAGTGAATCTACCGGAAAGACAGTGGCTTTCTTCTATATCAATTCAGTAGGGGCTGCCAATGTTCGTAAGTCAGGAGATTATGTATCCAAGATGATCGAACTCGCCGGTGGAAAATATATTTTCAGTGACCTTGGAGCGGAGGATGATAACTCTCTTTCCACAATGAATATGCAGATGGAAGAGTTTTATGCCGGAGCTAAGGATGCGGATTATATCATCTACAATAGTACGATCGATGGTGAACTGACAGATATCAGCCAGATGCTGGAGAAGAGTTCTCTGCTTGCTGATTTTAAAGCAGTTAAGGATGGAAATGTCTGGTGTACCAATCAGAATCTGTTTCAGGAGACAATGGAACTTGGAACAATGATC
>ENA-OQDC01000450-OQDC01000450.1-human-gut-metagenome-genome-assembly--contig:-NODE-450-length-29059-cov-5.162796_pt1 | contig 29059 bp, 24 predicted proteins | sample MGYA00242770_ERZ504601 | MGnify/ENA primary metagenome ERZ504601 (study PRJEB26092, sample SAMD00036305) | human gut metagenome | host: Homo sapiens | study: EMG produced TPA metagenomics assembly of...
TTTCAGCGGTGTCTTCTGTGCCTGGCTGGAATATCGCATCTGGGAATGGAGCGCACGAAAATAATTAAAAATTTGCAGGCTGCAGCTTGGCGCCGACAGGCGTCCGGCTGCAGCTTTTTGCTTGCTTCGGAATCTGTATCGGCAAAAAATATTGCTGTAATTATAAATTGCGCGCCAATCTGCTTGCACTCATTGTTATCCTGTGCTATAATTTTGGTTAACAGATGGTGAACGTTAAAAACGTCAAGGTTAACGTATCACTTATTTTTTTACAGCATAAACCTACCGATTAAATAGGTTGCAAAAGGAGAAGAGAATATGAACCCGCAAGCATTAGCACAAGAAATTATTGATGGCAGAAGACTGACTCGTCAGGACGATTTAAAGGCATTTCTGACCTGCGATTTGCAGGCCTTATGTGAAGGCGCAGATAAAATCCGCAAGCATTTTGTCGGTGAGCGCGTGGATTTGTGCTCCATCATCAACGGACGCAGCGGCCGCTGTCCGGAAAACTGCAAATTCTGTGCGCAGTCCGCGCATAACCATACCGATTGCGAGGTTTACAGCTTCCTGCCGGAGAAGGATATCGTAAAGCTGGCACGTCTGAACCAGGAGGAGGGCGTACACCGCTTTTCCATTGTAACCGCAGGCAAGGCACTGACCGGTGAAGAATTCGACAAGGCAATTCATGCGTATGAAACCATGCATCGTGATTTGAAGATTGATTTGTGCGCTTCTATGGGCTTCCTTTCCCGTGAGCAGCTGCATCGTCTGCATGAGGCAGGTGTCACCAGCTATCATCATAACATTGAAACCTCTAAGCGCAACTTCCCCAATATCTGCACTACGCATACCTATGATATGAAAATCAACACGTTGAAGATGGTCAAGGAGGAGGGCATGTGCGCCTGCTCAGGCGGTATTATCGGTATGGGCGAAACTTGGGAGGACCGTCTTGATATGGCTATCAGCCTTGCCGAGCTTGGCATTGATTCTATTCCGCTAAATGCGCTGATGCCGATTCCCGGTACGCCGCTGGAGCATCTGCCGCGTCTGAGCGAGGATGATATCCTGCGTACCGTGGCCTTCTTCCGTTATATTAATCCTTTGGCTAATATCCGCCTGGGTGCAGGCCGTGCACTGCTTACCAATGACGGTGAAACGGCATTTAAGGCAGGTGCATCCGCAACTATTACCGGCAATATGCTGACTACTGTGGCCTGCGCTACGATTCGCAGCGACAGAAAGATGCTGAACCATATGGGACGTGACATTAAGCCGGAATATATGACGGATGCGGAAGCTGCTGCTATTGATGCCAGAGCGGAACAGGCATAATTATACATTGCAAAAATCAGCTGCCTGCGGAGGAGAAAATCCTTTTGCAGGCAGCTTTTAGTTTTAGTTGGGTGCAGAGAATTTTGTATATGAAAATAACTCTTTCTTCACTAACAAAATCAGAACCCTAACCTCCTTCTCACTTTGTCCTCATCGTTACCTAATGCAATATTTTAGTCAACAATAGTAACGCAACAAGCATATATATACATAAATACCTAGTAAAGATCCACCCGCCTAGCGGGTGGCTTTTATTTTTCGGGCATAGCCCTATCTTCAGCAGCCACACATAAATGTGTCTTTTATTGGCCTGCCAGCCATGCAATTATTACTTGCTACCCATAAATGGGTCTTTAGGATCAAATAACACTAACTGGTCCATTTCTTTATCTCGCTCCAATTGATTTGCTATGTATTCTTTTATTGCAGTAGTATTTTTACCTACTGTATCTACATAGTATCCCTTACACCAAAATTCGCGATTTCGATATGCGAATTTCATATTTCCAAACCGTTGGAACATCATCAGACTACTTTTTCCTTTTAAGTATCCTACGAAATACGAAACGCTCATTTTGGGCGGGATACTTAACAACAAATGTACATGATCTGGACATACTTCTCCCTCTATTATCTCTACTCCTTTCCATCCGCATATTGTTCTTAATATATCCCTTATCGCCAATCTTTTTTCTTCATAAAAAATTTTTCTACGATATTTTGGCGCAAATACTATATGGTACTTACAATTCCACTTGGTATGTGCTAAACTATTTACGATATTATCTTGCTTTTTCGGCATTTTAATGTCCTCCTAATGTGTTTTTAACTTTGACTGGCAGGTCATTAGTATATTAACACATTAGGAGCTTTTTTTCTTTGCTCACCGCTTAAGCTCTTTTTAACCCCGCCACAATGGCGGGGTTTTTGTATACAATCAGCCGCCAGCAGAGGAAACTCCTACCTCCACAGGCGGCTTTTTGACGTATGCACTTGTAGAGATGTGCCTGGTGTTATATAATAAAATGTGTATGCATGAAATATGCACATGTTTATTGACAGTGGCTCAACGGAGGGCTTATGGACTTTAAATTTTTTAGGAACAGAATAAAGGTATCTCTATACAGCATAGGCATCTTCGCCTTCTTCCTGCTTGTTTCATTGGTGAGCCTGTATATTGTGCGCGAAAAAATATTGGATAATTCGCATATTATGGGACAGCAGCTGGCAGCTCGCTTTGCCACAAGGGAAACAGGACGCATAAAAGCTCAGGAAATGCTGCTGCGCAGTGCCGCGCAGAACCTTGCACATATGCTGGAAATGAAGCCCGATATGACGGATGCAGAGCTGGAGGAGGCGCTGACGCATTTTACCGATTATATGGAAAAAAATGCTGATGTGGGCCGCTTTGATATGTGCGCTGTAGTACACGGGCATCTTATTGGCAAGCGAGTGGAGGGACAGCCGACAGATGTTGCTTCGCTGAAATGGTATCAGGCAGCGCTGAGCAATAAAAGCGGCGTAGCCTATACTAATTTATATCAATACGGCAAGAATAATGAGCGCCTGCTGACGATGGCCGTGCGCTTTAGCGATAACAATGTACTGGCGATGAATCTTTATCCGGAGCGTCTGAATGGCCTGCTGAGTGACAATAAGCTGCCGAAGGACAGCTATTACTACCTTTGCGATCCGTCCGGTAATATTATGTTTACCATCAATGACCGCAATCTGTCGATAGAAGAAGAGCAGCCTTATGTAGATAAAATTTTTAAGGAAATCCGCAATTCCGGCAGTGATGTATCTTATATCACCGACTACGATGGCAATAAGCGCGGTGTTTACTACAAAGTTTCGGAAAAGGGCTGGATATCTATCGTAACAATTCCTTATGATTTCCTGATGGGTGATTATAAGGATTTGATGCAGTGGTTCAGCCTGACGCTGGCTATTTTCCTGCTGCTGGCTGCCGGTTTGGCACTGCGCGAGCATTTGCTGAACAGGGAGCTGCAGAGCATTAACGAGGTTATCCGCGTTATGAGCAAATCATTCCTGGCTGTGTTCAGAGTTAATTATATTACAGGACGCTATTATATGCTGAAAAGTACCCCGCCAGGACCTCAGGAGCCTGAGGGCGATTATGATGAGCTGCTGCAGGAGCTGATAAAGAATGTGGAGCCGGAGGCTACCGAAGAATTTGCGACCAGCTTTGCGCGTGAGCATATCAAGAATCTGGTGGAGCGTCATATCAATGACTTCGGCGGTGAGTTCCGCTATCGCTTTGGCAAGGAATACAGATGGCTGAATGTCCGCCTGATGCGCGATGATTTGCTGAATGAGGACGAAGCAGTTTTCTTCTTCCGTGAGGTAGACGCCGAAAAGCAGAAGGAGCTGGAGCATATTCAGGTGACGGAGCAGGCGCTGCAGGTAGCACGCGAAAATGCCAAGTCCAGAAACATGTTCTTCTCTGCACTGTCGCACGATATGCGTGCGCCTCTCAACGGCATTATCGGCATGGCGGAGCTGGCAGAGCTGCACAAGGATGACTGCGGACAGGTGAAGGAATATATCCGCAAAATAAGCGCCGCAGGGCAGCAGCTGCTGACCTTGATTAACGATATCCTGGAAATGGCGCGCCTGGACAACGGCAAGGTGGAGCATGTGCAGGAAACCTTTATGATTGCCAAGGTAGCGCAGGATACAAGCGATATTTTTGCGGCGCAGGCTGAGCTGGAGCAGAAGTTCTTTGACTCTCAGCTGATGCTGCAAGAAGATGAAATGGTGAGCGGCGATTTGCAGGGCTTGCAGCAGATTTTGAATAATATTTTGTCGAATGCGATTAAATATACCAAGGCGCATGGCAAAATCAGCTTTCTGGCACGTCGCGAGCCGGGCAATGAGCGCAACCGCGTGCATTATACCTTTGTTATTAAGGATACCGGCTGCGGTATGTCGGCCAAATTCCTGGAGAAAATTTATAAGCCGTTTGAACGCGACAGCCGTTTCGGTGTACCGCGCGTTACCGGTACAGGTCTTGGCATGACGATTGTCAAAAGCCTGGTGGAGCGTATGGATGGCAGCATTCATATCAGCAGCCGTGTTGATGAAGGCACCTGCGTAATTATTTCTCTGCCGTTCAATATTGTGAAAAAGGTAGAAAGCAAGCCTCAGGATGCAATGCCGAAGCTGGAGGATTTTGCAGGCTGCAGAATTTTGGTAGCAGAGGATAACAGTATCAACATGGAGATTATCAGCGAGCTGCTGACGATGAATGGTTTAGAGGTATTGCCGGCAAGCAACGGCAAGGAGGCTGTGAACCTGTTTGAGTCTTCGGAGGAGGGCAGCATCAGCATGGTGCTGATGGATATGCAGATGCCGGAAATGGATGGCTGTGAGGCTGCCGAGGCTATCAGAGCTTTGCCGCGTGAGGATGCGCGTAAGGTGCCGATTCTGGCGCTGACAGGCAACAGCGGCAGTGATGACGTGGAACGCGCGATGGCTGCCGGCATGAATGATTTTATGGTGAAACCGGTACAGATGAAGCTGCTGGCGCAGATGATGAGTGCGTATCTGCAGCATTAAGAGCAGAAAGGGGTGCGAAGCCGTGCATTTACAGGAACTGCCGCAGTATGTGGCGATTGATATTCAGGAGGCGCTGGAGGAGCGCTTTATGGAAAGTGAAGCTATGTATGTGCGTTTTTTGCGCAAGCTGCTGACAACCGATGATTATAAATTGATGGAGGAGGCTGCGGAGGCAGGCAACCTGCAGGAGGTGCTGCGCTATGCGCACAATCTGAAGGGTGTGTGCGCAACACTGGGGCTGACAGGCTTGCAGGCACAGTTTGCCGATATTGTGAGCATGCTGCGCAGTGAGGAATATACTGTGGCGCAGCTGCAGGCGAAGCTGACAGCAGTGAAGAATGACTGGCAGCGCACGCTGCAATATATTGAGCAGCTGGAGAGTGCATGATGGAGATACTAAGCGTAGCTGTGGGCGGTGCTCTGGGCGCAGTGTGCCGTTATCTGCTGGGCAATTTTATCAGCAGGATGAGCGGCAGCGCCCTTCCTTGGGGAACCTTTGCCATTAATATTATAGGCTGCTTTTGCATGGGACTCTTAATGACGCTGATTGTGGAGCGCGGGCTGCTGCCCGCGGCTTGGCGCCTGTTCTTGTGCGTAGGCTTGTTGGGCGGCTTCACCACCTTTTCCTCGTTCGGCTATGAAAGCCTGATGCTGCTGACGGAGGGTAATATCGCCGCTGCGGCAGCGTATAGTGGCGGCAGCCTGCTTTTGGGACTTGTGGCTGCGGGAGCAGGCGTGCTGGCGGGAAAAGGGATATGAGGCTGACGCTGTAAGGAATAAACAACACTTGTGAAAATGTATGTTATAATCAGTGATATAGACTATGCGCAAAAGCAAGGGGGAGAATCATATGGGATTATTGTTAAATACTCTCTCTCCGGCAGTGTTATACGAGGAGATGGCTAAAAGTACATATTTTGTTGATAAAACAGCCTTTATAGGCCAAATGCTGCAGCGTATAGGTACTAATGGCAAGTATGTGTGCATCACACGTCCGCGCCGTTTTGGCAAAACTGTTATGGCTAATATGCTGGGAGCATTTTTGACTAAAAGTGCCGCTACGGCAAAGCTTTTTGCACAGTTAAAGATAGGACGTGATGCCGAGGCTATGCAGCATATTAATCAATATAATGTTATTTATATTGATTTCAGCAGAATCAGCAGCAATGATTACCAAAGCTATATAGATAATATTGCTGATGCCTTGAAGAAGGATTTGCATAAGGCGTATCCCGATGTTGATTATCGTGCGGCAGGCGGCGTAGCTGAGGATTTGGAAAGAATTACTGCAGCGACGGGCGAAAGGTTTATTTTCATTTTTGACGAATGGGATGCAATCTTTCATGCTGCCTTTATTTCCGAAGATGACAGAAAAAAATACCTGCTGTTCTTAAAGGATTTGCTTAAGGACAGAGTATATGTTCAGCTGGCGTATATGACTGGCGTACTGCCGATATCAAAATATACCAGCGGCTCGGAATTAAATACCTTTGCGGAATATAATATGGCGACGATGTCATTATATAGTGATGTTTTTGGCTTTAATGATGCGGAAGTAGATGCGCTGTTTGCAAAGTATCAAGCTTTGACGGCTCAACCGCAGGTTACACGTGAAGGCTTAAAAATATGGTATGACGGCTATCACACTGCTGCCGGCAATTTACTGTATAATCCGCGTTCTGTGGTTATGGCTTTGCAGAATAACCAGCTTTATAATTATTGGACCAGCTCTGGTCCCTATGATGAATTGTTTTACTATATCCGCAACAATGTGACGGCGGTGCGTGATGATTTGGCGCTGATGGCTGCCGGTGAACGCATACCCTTGAAAATACAGGAATATGCGGCCATGCTGCTGGAGCTTAATACAAAGCAACAGATTTTTTCGGCGATGGTTGTTTATGGCCTGTTGACATATGAAAACGGCAAAGTGTTCATCCCTAACAAAGAATTGATGGATAAATTTAATGAGCTGCTCCTGAATAAGGATTCCTTGGGCTACGTACATCAGCTGGCGGTAAAATCGGAAGCAATGCTGCAGGCTACGCTTAATGGTGATACTGCTACAATGAGCAGGATTCTGGAATTTGCGCACAATACGGAAACACCGCTGTTGGCATATAACAATGAAACCGAACTGGCTGCCATTGTTAATCTTATATATCTGGCAGCACGTGACAGATATAATGTCCAGAGGGAGGATAAGGCCGGGACAGGCTATGTTGACTTTATTTTCTATCCCTATCAGGAAAACGATGATTGTCTTATTCTGGAGCTGAAGGTTGACCATACGCCAGAGGAAGCGATTGAGCAGATTAAACGCAGGCAGTATGCGCTCAAATTTGCCGGAACTTTGGGAGATGGCAGCAAGCGTTATAAAGGACGGATTTTGGCTGTCGGTATAGGCTATTCCAAGAAAACAAAACAGCACCGCTGTAAGGTAGAGGTGCTGCAGAAATAGTTGGCTGTATAAAACAAAAAGCAATTTGTAACTGCGACTTGGCAGAGGCAAATTGCTTTTTATTTTTTATATTGTTAGTGTTTTCCTACGCTTTCCTGATATTCAACACGGCAATCGTCGCAAATATCAGTCCCATACCGATGATTTTCAGCGGCGTCAGTGCTTCCGCAAAGAAGATGACACCAACGGCAGCAGCCACAAAGGGCTCAATCGTCGCAAGGATAGAGGCCTGTCCTGCCTCAATATGTTCTAACCCTTTAGTGTAGAGCAGATAAGGAAGCACGGCGCAGAGCAGGCCCAGCCCTAAAACGCTGACGATGGATGGCAGGTCAATGGCGGCAAGACGCTTATAATCAAAATCTGCGAGCGGCCATGAAGCTACGAGTGCCAGATAAAAGGTGTAGGCGGTAATGGTGAGTGACGAATATTTGCGCACAGCGTATTTGCCGAAAATGCTGTACAACGCGTAGCCAAAGCCGCTGCCTAGACCGTAGAGCAGGCCGCTGAGCGTAAGCGTCAGACTGCTGCCGAAAACGCCGGTTACACAGGCGCAGCCGCTGAAGGTGAGCAGCAGAGCGAGCGCTTTGGTGCGCGTGAAGGCTTCGCCGAAGCACAGCAGTGACATAAGCATAACGAAGACAGGCGCGGTGTAAAGTAATAGCGCTGCTACCGCCAGACTTGTCTGCTGCATGGCGTTGAAGTAGCAGTAGTTGAAGAAAACCAGACTGCAGATGCCGGTGCCTGCGAAGAGCCAAAGGTCACGCAGTCTGATGCTCAGGGCGGCACGCCCTGAGCGCAGCAGCGGCAGCGTGACGCAGACTGCGGCTGCCAGCGAACGCAGGGCAACAATTTGCATGGAGCTGAAGCCTTGTGCTGCCAGTGTTCTGACGAAGAGTCCGATTAAACCCCAGCAGACAGCAGCGGCGATGATGTAAAAATAGGCCTTTGTTTTCATTGCTCAGCCTGCTTTTTGCCACGTCCCCAGAAGGTGTGGAATTTTTGCAGCAGCTCCTTGCCGGGCTTGGGCGGCCACAGCTCCTGCCTGTCGCTGTCACGCATAGCTGCCGCCAGATGCTCGTAGATTTCCGGATACTGAGCATCGAGCGCTGCGATGTGCTCCTTGATGTCCTGGCGCATGGTGTGACCGTCATAAGGACAAGGATTTTTGATAGGCTTCAGGCCCAGTTTTGCCACCAGCTCGCGGATTTCCTGCTCGCGGTAGTAGAGCAGCGGGCGCAGTACCGTGATGCCGGAGCGCGACAGTGGCGTTACCGGCAGAAAGGTGCGCAGCTGGCCGCTGGTCACAAGATTCATAAAGAAGGTTTCCACTGCATCGTCATTGTGGTGTGCCAAGGCCACCTTGTTGAAGCCAAGCTCCTGCGCGCGGCGGTTGGTGGCGGCGCGGCGGAAGTAGGCGCAGGTGAAGCAGGGGCTGCCGCCTTTTTTTGCGTGTGCCGCCATCACGTCAACGTCGTCGCTATAGTGTGTCAGGCCGAACTGCGCGCAGAAGGCCTCCAGTTCCGCCTTGGGAAAGTTGGGTGCAAACATGCCGTTGACGGTGTAGCAGGCAAGGTCGAAGGGAATCGGCGAATATTTTTTGATTTCCGCCAGCATGGCTGTCAGAAGCATGCTGTCCTTGCCGCCGCTGAGGCCGACAAGGATGCGGTCGCCCGGCTGCAGCATATCGAATTCTATAATAGCCCGCCACAGCTTGCTTAAATCCTTGGCGGGAACGAAGGTGCTTTTCTTAGTCATCTGTATAATCTCCTTTTGCATTACATAGCATTATTTTAACACAATGCAGCTGCTTTTCCTAGCATATCTCTAGGCTAAAGCGGCTGCTTTTCTTCTGCTAAGAGAAGCGTTTTGTGATATAATATTTAAGTCAAAAATATTTTTTACCCAAGAAGAGGATGCAGGTGCATCCGTGAAATATTATGGAGGCTAACGACTGATGACCGATACAATGCAAGGACTCAATAAAGAGCAGCTTGATGCAGTACAGACTATTAACGGACCGATGCTGATTTTGGCGGGTGCAGGCAGCGGCAAGACGAAGGTGCTGACCTGCCGTATTGCCCATCTGCTGCAACAGGGCGTGCGTCCCTATCGCATTTTGGCGATTACCTTTACCAATAAAGCCGCCGCGGAAATGCGCGAGCGCGTAGACCGTATGGCAGGCGCTGCGGCCAGAGATGTGTGGCTGTTTACCTTCCATGCCTTCTGCGCCCGTCTTTTGCGCTATGAGCTGGAAAATCTCAACGGCTATGCCAATAATTTTGCTATTTACGATACGAGCGACAGCAAAAACCTGATTAAGCAGGTGCTGAAGGAAATGAATCTGGATGAAAAGCGTTTCCCGCTGCCGGCGATTATCAGCCATATCAGCAACGCGAAAAATGCTTTGCTGCTGCCAGATGCCTACGCTCGCGAGGCCTCCGGCTACTATGAGCAGCAGGTGGCAAAAATTTATGATGCTTATCAGAAAAAGCTACAGGCCAACAATGCCGTAGACTTTGACGATTTGCTGCTGCTGGCGCTGCGTCTGCTGCAGGAAAATCCGGCGGTTAGAGAAAAGTACCAGCGCAAGTTTGATTATCTGATGGTTGACGAATATCAGGACACCAACCATGCACAGTATCTGCTGACAAAGCTGTTGGCTGCAGGCCACAGAAACATCTGCGTAGTAGGCGATGCCGACCAGAGCATTTACGGCTGGCGCGGTGCCGATATCCAGAATATCCTTGATTTTGAAAAGGATTACCCCGATGCCAAGCTGGTGAAGCTGGAGCAGAACTATCGCAGCACGCAGGTTATTCTGGATGCCGCCAATGCCGTTATCGACAATAACAGCGGACGCAAACCGAAAAATTTGTGGACTGCCAACGGCAACGGTTCGGAAATCGTTTACTATCAGGCGAACGATGAAAGAGATGAAGCACGCTATGTGATTGAAAATATGCAGAAGCTGCAGCTGAATGAAGGTGCTAAGCTGGGCGATATGGCAGTGCTGTACCGCACTAACGCGCAGTCGCGTGTATTCGAGGAAATGCTGATTAAGAGCGGTATCGCCTATACGATGGTCGGCGGTACGAAGTTCTATGAGCGCAAGGAAATCAAGGATGCGCTGGCTTATCTGCGCTTGCTTTATAATCCGCATGACAGCCTGAGCTTGCTGCGTATTATCAACGTTCCGCGCCGCGGTATCGGTGATGCTACGCTGGCACGTCTGCAGGAATATGCCAATGCCAGCGGACAGTCCCTGTTTGAGGTAGTGACCAATGCAGCGGATGTCCCCGGTCTTGCCAGCCGTTTTGCCAACAAGCTGGACGAGCTGAGCGAGCTGCTCTTTGAGCTGATGGGCGAGGCTGCCGATGTGCCGGTAAAGCAGCTTTTGGATGATGTGCTCTTGAAAACAGGTTATCTGGAGGAGCTGCAGAACAGCAAGGACCCGCAGGACGAAAGCCGTGTGGAGAATCTGAAGGAAATGCTGAGCGTAACTGAGGAATTCGCAGTAAAATGTGAGCGTAACGGCGAAGAGCCGACGCTGGAAAACTTCCTGGCTGACGTAGCGCTGGTTGCCGATATTGATGATGCGGAGCTGGGCGAAGAAGCAGTTACCCTGATGACGCTGCATTCCGCCAAGGGCCTGGAATTCCCCGATGTCTTTTTGGTAGGTATGGAGGAGGGCATCTTCCCGCATTCTCGTACTCTGATGGACGAAAACGAGATTGAAGAGGAGCGCCGCCTGTGCTACGTAGGCATTACGCGTGCGGAAAAGCATTTGTTCCTGAGCAACGCCAGAACACGCACTATCTACGGACGCACGCAGTATTACACACCGTCCCGCTTCCTGCAGGAGGTGCCGCGTAATCTGGTGCATGTAATCAAGCGTCCGGTAGTGCAGCGTCCGGCGATGACCTCGCAGGTACACAAGCCTACTGCCAAGGAAAACGCCAACTGGTTCGAGCAGCATAAGGCCAGCTTCTTCCCGAGGGAAAGCAGTGCGGCGGCAGGCTGCAGCTTCCGTGTCGGCGATAAGGTTATGCATAAAAAGTGGGGCGCAGGCACGATTGTTACCGCTAAGGCTGCGGATGACGGCCAGGAGGTTACGGTTGCGTTTGCCGGCGGTGGTATCCGTAGCCTGCTGACGAAGTATGCTAAGCTGGAAAAGCTGTAAGCAGCGGCTTTCCTGATAAAAATGTTGGAGGATAAAGCAATGGCAGAAATGGATTTATTTGCTGATGAGCGTGCAGCGGATTTGGCTGAGGCCGATAAGCTGCGCCGCGAAATCTGTCATAACGAATATTTATATTATGTATTGGATGCGCCGGAGATTACGGATGCCGAATATGACCGCATGATGGTGCGCCTGCGTGAGCTGGAGGCACGCTATCCTGACAGCATTCCGGCCGATTCGCCTACGCAGCGCGTCGGCGGTCGTGTTTCCTCGCAATTTACCGAGGTGCGTCACTTGGAGCCGCTGCTGAGCCTGGGCAATGTATTTTCCACCGAGGAGCTGCGTGCCTTTGATGAACGTGTTCGCAGCGGTCTGCCTGCAGGCAGCAAGGTGGAATACGTTATGGAGCCGAAGATTGACGGCCTGGCCTGCAGTCTGATTTACGAAAACGGTAAGCTGGTTCGCGCTGCTACCCGCGGTGATGGTGTAGTGGGCGAAAATGTTACGGCTAACGTGCGCACCATCCGCAGCATTCCGCTGACGCTGAAGGTGCCTGATGGAGAAGCAGTGCCGGAGCTTTTGGACGTGCGCGGTGAGGTTTATATGCCAAGGCAGGCCTTTATGCGTTTAAACGAGCAGCGCGCGGAGCGCGGCGAGAGCGAGTTTGCCAATCCGCGTAATGCGGCGGCAGGCAGTCTGCGCCAGCTGGACCCGCAGGTAACGGCAAGCCGCAGCCTGAGCTTTTTTGCCTATTATCTGGTAGGCGAGGGTGCGCAGCCCAAGCACAGCGAATCGCTGGCTTTGCTGGCGCGCTACGGCTTTAAGGTGAGCGAAAATTATAAGGTTGTCGAAAATATCGACGAGGCGATTAAATATATCGGCGATTTCAATGAGCTGCGTCAAGGCCTGTCCTACGATACCGACGGCGCTGTTATCAAGGTCAACGATGTTTACCAGCAGCGTATTCTGGGCGCGACAGGCAAGGATCCGCGTTGGGCAACGGCCTATAAATATCCGCCGGAGCAGGCGGAAACTACGCTGGAGGATATCGACTGGCGTGTAGGACGCACGGGCGTACTGACACCGACGGCAGTGCTGACACCGGTAAAATTGAGCGGCAGTGTTATCAGCCGTGCCACCTTGCATAATGAGGATTTTATCCGTGCCAAGGATATCCGCATCGGTGACAGGGTTGTCATCAACAAGGCCGGCGAAATTATTCCCGAGGTACTGCGCGTAGTTGCTGAAAAGCGCACCGGTGATGAAAAAGAAGTAGAAATACCCAGCGTATGTCCGGAATGCGGCTGGCGTGTGGAGCGTCAGGGCGAGGAAGCAGCTATCCGCTGCACCAATCCGCACTGTCCGGCGCTGGGACGCGAGGGCCTCATTCACTTTGTCAGCCGTGATGCGATGAATATCGACGGCTGCGGTCCTTCCGTTATCAATGCGCTGCTTGATGCAGGCCTGGTGCGCGATGCTGCGGATTTGTACAGCCTGCGCAAGGAGAATTTGCTGAAGCTGGAGCGTATGGGTGAAAAGTCTGCGGATAATCTGCTGTCAGCCTTGGCCGAGAGCAAGAAGAACGAGCTGGACAAGCTGCTCTTTGCTTTGGGTATCCGTCATGTGGGTGCCAAGGTAGCGCGTATTCTGGCAACGGAATTCGGCAGCATGGAAAAGCTGCAGCAGGCACAGCCGGAAGAGCTGGCACAGATTCGAGATATCGGTGACAAGATTGCGGAAAGCGCCGTTACCTGGCTGAACGTACCGGCGAATATCGACCTGGTGGAGCGCCTGGCGGCAGCAGGACTGACGATGACATTTACGCCGCCTGCCAGTCAGGAGGATAATCCCTTCTTCGGCAAAACGCTTGTCTTTACGGGCACAATGCCTACACTGGGACGCGCCGAGGCTAAGACGATGGCGCAGGATGTGGGCGCTAAGGTCAGCGGCAGCGTCAGCAAAAAGACGGATTACGTCATTGCGGGTGCGGAGGCCGGCAGTAAGCTGGAAAAGGCACAGCAATTAGGCGTAACGGTTATTGATGAAGCTGAATTCCTGCGTCTGCTTAAAGGTGAATAAGGCATAAAAATAGCGTGGCTGCGAGTAGCGGCCACGCTTAATTTTTTAGTGATGATATTCGTTTTTGTGTTCCTTGGCCAAAGCGTCCCAAACAGGCAGCTGCAGGCCGGCGATGTCGGAGGTGAACGGAGTGCCGTCGTTCTTTTCGAAATGTTTCCAGGCACGCAGTACATATTTAAAACCGATATATTGCAGCGGTAAGTTGCAGTATACCATGAGGATGTTGGCGAAGTCGCTCAATTCCCATAGTGCGCCTAAATCCATACCGGCGATGTTGGTGATAACGCCGAAGGAAATAACGATGAGGCACAGCACGCGAATGGCATTGATGAAGGATGCTTTGCTTGAAATGCGGTTAGCGCACATTTCGGTGAAGGACATGAAACCCAAGAGGCAGGTGAAGGCAAACAGACCGAAGCAAACGCTTACAAGCAGCGTAACAACGCTGTAAAGCATGTCATTGCCGCCGGTCAGAGCACCGCAGGAGGCGAGAAATTTATCCAGCTTGCCCAGCTCAAACCAGGCCTGAGCATCAGCTGTGAGCCACATGCTGCCCATGATAACGACAAAGCCGGTCAGGGTGCAGATAACGATGGTATCAAGGAAAACACCTAAGGCCTGCACGCAGCCCTGCTCACAGGGGTGTGCAACCTCTGCTGCCGCTGCCGGCATGGTGATAGTACCCTGGCCTGCTTCGTTAGACATCAGACCGCGCTTAATGCCCTGGCTGAGCGCCAGACCGAAGGCACCGCCGAAAACAGCATCAGGCGCAAAGGCCTGCGTGAAAACGGAGCTGAAGAACAGCGGAATGCGGTCCAGATTGCCGACGGTCAAAGCGATGACGGTGAGAACATAAATAACTGCCATAACGGGAACGATGCGGTCGGTAACCTTCGTAACCTTTTTAATACCGCCGAAGCTGATGACAGCAGTGATAACAATAAGCACCGCGAAGGAAATCCAGTAGAGCGAAGAGTTGGTAGGAATGTTCACGCCGCTGATTTTGCTGGCGATGGCACCCACAGCGGAAATAGTGTTGAAGCCCTGTGCGGGGAAGCACAGCAGCGCATAAACGATATACAGCATGCTGAGCGCAACGCCGGCAGCGGCGGAATCGTTCAATAATTTGCGTGCGTAAAAGGGCAGGCCGCCGACGTATTCGTTATCACGCTTTTCCTTGAAAATCTGTGAAAGCGTGGATTCTGCAAAGGAGGTTGCCATGCCGAAGAAGGCGGAAACCCACATCCAGAACAATGCGCCCGGGCCGCCGATGGAAATTGCACCGGTTACACCCAAAATATTGCCGGGGCCGACACGCATGGCGGTGGAAAGCAAAAAGGCTGTGAGTGAGGAAATACCGTTGCGCGTATGGTTGCGCTGCATCAGCACCTTCACAGCGAAGATAAAGTTGTGTACCTGTACAAAGTGCAGACGGAAGGTAAAGTAAATACCTGTACCGACCAATAAAATAATTGCCAGACTAAAATTTCCCAAAATGGGGATAGAACCGTACCAGTCGAGATTGCAGGGAAAATCCCAGAACCAGTTGGAAACAATCTGGATTTTGGCGCAGATTGCGTTAACTGCATCAAATAAAGCTTGCATAAGACCTCTCTCCTATAGCTGTAAATTTATTTTGCCCTTGCGTTAAGGCGCAGCAAAGGCAGCTTCATTATCTATATCTTAACCTTTTTTATATTGCTTGGCAATGGGTGCGGGGAAGTATACAATATATGGCGGAGCCCATGTTCTCTGCAAGAAAAACTTTTTGTGTTGATTTCTCATACATAATTTACAGACAAACAGCGCGATTTGTAATATAATATAAAGTTAGATAAGTAACATCTGCTGTCTTTCGCACAGATGTCTATATGTAATTTAGAAATGAGGGAATATGATGAAAGAGTATAATTCCGTATCAGAACCGTTTTTAGCGGATGTGCGCGCCGTAGTAGGTGACGCCAATGTATTTACCGAGCCTGAAAAGCTGGAGCAATATAAAACCGACGAGGAATATGATCCGCGCCGTTTCCGTGTGCCTGAGGCTGTTGTGCGTCCTGCCAATGCCGAAGAAATTGCCGCAGTTGTGAAGCTGTGCAATAAGTACAATGTGCCGCTGACTGTCCGCAGCGGCGGTACCAGCCTTGCCGATGGCGCAATTGCTGTCTGCGGCGGTATTGTACTGCTCATGGAGCGCTTGAATAAAATTATCGAGATGAATACCGAAGCGATGTATGTTGTCGCCGAAGCCGGCGTGCGTACCGTTGATATTCAGAAGATGGCCAACGAAGCAGGCTATCTTTACGCAGGTGACCCCTGCAGCGCCGAAAGCTGCCTGATCGGCGGCAATCTGGCAACCAACGCCGGCGGCAGCAAGGCAGTCCGCTATGGCGTTACCCGTAATCAGGTTTATAGCCTGGAGATGGTTACCCCGACCGGCGAAATCGTGGAGGTTGGCAGCCGTCTGAAAAAATGCAGCACAGGCTATTGCATGGAGCAGCTGGTAATGGGCAGCGAAGGTACTTTGGGTATTATCACCAAGGTAACTTTGAAACTGCAGCCGATGCCTCCGTATCGCTTTGACCTGCTGGCAGTTTTTGACGACCCGTTCAAAGCTCTTGATGTAGTGCCGAAGATTATGCAGGCCGGTCTGAACCCGACGAGCATGGAATATATGGATAATTCCTATGTGCGTGCCTGCGCCGATTATATTGAATTTAAGGGAGCACCGCATTATGAGGATGGTATTTACGTTATCATTACGGTAGAAACCTTCAGCGAGGATGAGCTGGACATGAAGATGGAGCAGCTTGACGAGCTGTGTGAAGCAGCAGGTGCCGTTGAAGTTCTGGAAGCGGATGACCGTATCTGGGCAATGCGCCGCAACTGCCAGGAATCTATCAGCCTTGTAAGCAAGGTTTCCCTAACCGACGATGTTGTTGTGCCTGTAGACCGCATTGCGCCGACCATTAAAGAAATTATGCATATTGGCAGCAAGTATCCCTTCCCGATCCCGGTAAAAATCAATGCGCATATCGGTGACGGCAATCTGCATATCGTTCTCTGCAAATGCGATTTGGATGATGCAACCTGGGAAAAAATCGTGCATGACTTCCATGAAGAGGTTTATGCCTATGCTTACGCTCAGGGCGGCCGCTTAGCCGGTGAGCACGGCATCGGTGCCAAGAAGCTGGCTTATATGGAAGAATTTACGCCTGCCGGTGAGCTGGAGCTGATGCGCAGAATTAAGCTGGCCTGGGATCCGAATTTGATTCTGAATCCGGGTAAGGTGTTTAACGCATGAAGTCTGACGAATAAGGCATCATAGACGCAAAGACCCGGTTTGTCGCAAGCTTTGCGTAGCGAAAAACCGATGGTCGTGCTAATGTCGCTTGCGACGAGCTTCATCACAGTCACCTTGACGTACGTTTAGTACGCCGGCGGTGCCTGTTCTTCGCCTCTGATACCTTCTCGTCAGCCTTTAGAAAAGGTAGTGTATTATGAGCAATTACAATTCTGTAACTCCTGAATTTATTGATGATTAAAAACGCTGTTGGGCGAAAATATGTCAAAACCGATGCTGATACGCTCGACCGCTACAAGACGGACGAGGAGGCGGACGAGCGCTGCTTCCATCTGCCGGATGTAGTGGTAATTCCCGCCAATGCCGAGGAAATTGCCGGTGTAGTGAAGCTGTGCAACAAATATCTCATTCCGCTGACCGTGCGCGGCGGCGGCACAGGGCATCGTTGACGGCGCTATTGCTGATAAGGGCGGCGTAGTGCTTTTAATGGAACGCCTCAACAAGATTATCGAGCTGAATAAGGAAGGCTTGTACATGGTAGCACAGGCCGGTGTGCGCACGCTGGATATTCAGGCAGCGGCGAAGGCGGAGAATCTGCTTTATGCAGGTGACCCGTCGAGCAGCGACAGCTGCCAGATTGGCGGTAATCTGGCGACAAATGCCGGCGGCATCAAGGCAGTGCGCTACGGCGTAACGCGCAATCAAGTCTACGCTGTGCAGATTGTTACGCCCTACGGCGACATTGTTGACCTGGGCTCGCCGCTGAAAAAGTGCAGTACAGGCTACTGCATGGAGCAGCTTGTTATCGGCAGCGAGGGCACGCTGGGTATTATTACGCAGGTAACACTGAAGCTGCAGCCCTTGCCTCCGTATAAAATTGATATGCTGGCAATCTTCCATGACCCGATGGCGGCAATCGGCGTTGTACCGCAGCTTGTGAAAGCAGGTATTGACCCGACAAGCATCGAATATATGGATAACCCTAATGTGCGGACAACCTCGGAGTATCTTGAGTTCCCCGGTGCACCGCATGTTGAAGATGGTATTTACGTTATCATTACGATAGAAACCTTCAACGAAGATGAGCTGGACATGAAAATGGAGCAGGCCAGCGATATCTGCGAGGCCGCAGGCGCTGTGGATGTTCTGGAGGCTGATGAGCGTATCTGGTCGATGCGCCGCAACTGTCTGGAATCTGTCAGCCTCATCAGCAAGGTGTGCACGACGGATGACGTTGTTGTGCCTGTTGATGAAATGAGCGATATGATTCAGTACATCATTAAAACTGTGGCAAAATATCCCTTCCCGTTGCGTATCAACGCGCATATCGGTGACGGCAACCTGCATATCGTGCTGTGTAAGCTGGATTTGTCCGATGAGGAGTGGAAATCCGAATTAAGCCGTTTTACGGAAGAGGTTTATACATATGCTTATGCGCATGGCGGACGTCTTTCCGGTGAGCATGGCATTGGCAGCAAGAAGGCACACTTCCTGGAGCGCTTTACTCCGAGCGGTGAGCTGGAGCTGATGAGAAAAATTAAAAAAGCCTGGGATCCCAATAATATCCTTAATCCAGGCAAGGTTTTTAATTTATAAGACTATCTCAATGGTCTGCTGTAAAACTAAAATATGTAGCATAGTAGCTAAGTAGCAAAGGAGAGATTTTAGTATGACAAATTACAATCCCGTAACCGAAGAAGTCCTGGAGGAGCTGCGTAAAGCAGTCGGTGCAGAGCATGTAAAAAATGATGCCGAAACTCTGGAGCGTTACAAAACCGACGAAGAGCCGGATGCTCATTACCACCATCTGCCGGAGGTAGTTGTAGCACCGGGCAGCACCGAAGAGGTGGCTGCTATTATGAAAATCGCCAATAAATATCTTGTGCCTGTAACTCCGCGCAGTGCCGGTACCAGTGTATCCTGCGGTGCGATTCCTGTTTTCGGCGGCATTGTGCTGCTGATGGAACGCATGAACAAGATTATTAAGCTTGATGCCGATGCTATGTATATGGAGGTTGAGGCTGGTGCGCTGACCTCTGATATTCAGGCTAAGGCTAACGAAGCAGGCCTGCTGTATGCCGGTGACCCCTGCAGTGCTGACAGCTGTATGATCGGCGGCAACATTGCAACCAACGCCGGCGGCAACAAGGCTGTACGCTACGGCACTACCCGTCATCAGGTTTATTCTATCGAGGTTGTTACTCCGACCGGTGAAATCGCTGAGCTGGGCAACCGCCTGAAAAAATGCAGCACCGGCTACTGCCTCGACCAATTGGTAATGGGCAGTGAGGGTACTCTGGGTATCATCACCAAAGCAACTCTGAAGCTGCTGCCTCTGGCTCCGTATCGTCTGGATATCCTTGCAGTTTTCACCGAGGTACAGAAGGCTGTCGACCTGGTGCCTGCGCTGGTTAAGGCCGGCCTGAATCCGACAAGTGTTGAATTTATGGACAACGGCTTTGTACGTGCTGCCAGCGATTATGCAGAACAGCGTCTGCCGCATTACGAGGATGGCAGCTACGTTATCATTACCGTGGAAACCTTTAACGAGGACGAGCTGGATATGAAGATGGAGCAGCTTGACGAAATCTGTACTGCCTGCGGTGCAACCGACGTTGTTGAAGCAGATGAGCGTGTATGGAAGGTACGCCGCAGCTGTCTGGAAGGCTCCAAGGCTTTGAGCAAGGTTTCCACCTCTGATGACCTTGTTGTACCTATCGACAAAATCGCTGTCTGCCTGAACCACCTGATGGATGTTTCCAAGCAATTTGATTTTGAATGCATGTGCCTGGCTCACGCAGGTGACGGTAACCTGCATTTCAACTGCCTGAAGATGGATATGACCGACGAAGAATGGGAAAAACAGCTCGCAGAGTTCCACAAAATCTGCTACGCATATGTTTATAGCCTGGGCGGCCGCCTTTCCGGCGAGCATGGCATCGGTGCGAAAAAGATTGACGCACTGGCAGCTTATTGCGACCCGGTAGAAATGTCTATCATGAAGACTATTAAACGCGCTATGGACCAGAATAATATCCTGAATCCGGGCAAGCTTATCCGTGCCTGATTCTTTTTGAGCACTGCTGAATAATTTTAATATAGCGTCCGACGTACTCTTATATGCAAGAGTACGTCGCTTTTTTTATTTACAATATTCCTCGCCTACATTATAAATGTTGCCAACTTGATAGAGGCAGAGTTAAATAAATTGCGGAAAATTAAAAAACTATTGCTTGTAAAATACGTATATGTTATAATGCTGTCTATATAAATTTAATTAGGAATAATGAATATATATTATGAAAAGGGGAGGATGATGAATATGACAGAGGAATACAATCGCCTGATAGGCAAGCGTGTAAAAATGCAGCGCATTTCCGCTAAGGTATCTCAGACAGAATTGGCGAAGGAGTTGGGGGTAACTCAGACGCATTTAAGCAATATCGAAAACGGACGCGCGGGTTTGACAATACCCAATCTGATTAAGCTGCATCAGATTTTGGAATGTCCTATCAGTTCTTTTTTTGTGGATATTGAAGGGGAAAAGGAAGCTGATAACAGCAGCGATATAACTCTGGAAAATGTTATGGAGCTGGCAAGACTCCTGAAAAAGGCACGTGCCTGAAACAAAAAGCAAAGTCATTTTATGGCTTTGCTTTTTGTTTTTGTTGTGGCAGTATTTTTAGGAAAGCTGTTTTTTACTCAGGCAGGAATTTCGGGATTCATGGCGAACTATCCATATATTACATATTTTTTAAAGGAGCAATTAGATGAGTACATTCACCAAGGTCCTGTTGGCCACAGATCTGTCCCCGCAGGCTGATAAATTGACCGAGTGTCTGTTTTGCTTATGCCCCGATACGGAAACGGAAGTGGTTTTGGCTCACGTCTTTGATGATGACGATGATGCCGACCCTGACGGTAGCAGCTTTAAAAAAGCGCGCAGCCGATTGGATGGGTATAAAAATGATATAGAGCAGGCAGGCTATGAAGAAATTTCCATTGTAACCCCGGCAGGCGAGCCCTGCGAAACCTTAAGCAGGCTGGCGGAAGAAAACGACGCTGACCTGATGCTGGTAGCATCTCACCGCAAGGGCTTTTTGAAGCGTGCGCTGATGGGCAGCACTACCTATGAGCTGGCACGGGCTACAATGATTCCCCTGCTGATTAATAAGGATGAGGAAGATGAGGTTACAGAAAATCTGCTGGATACTGTGCTGATACCGACCGATTTTTCCCGTAAATCCTTAGAAGCGCTGAACGTTATCCGTAGCCTGCGTGAATATGTAGGCAAGGTATTGTTTGTGCATGTTGTTGAGCATAGCAGAAACAAGCATGATTATAAGGAAAAATACGGCAGTGCCAAGATGTTTTTGCAAGAGCTGGTAGACGAAATGAAAATTTTCGGTATTGAAGCCGATTACCGCATTGCACATGGCGTAGCCTCCAGAAAAATTGCCGCTATCTGTGAGCGCGACAATGTCAGTCTGATTATGATGACTAAAACCGGTGCCGATATGACTAACGGTGATGACTTGGGCAGCACCTCGGAAAACGTGGTTCTTAATTCTGATTGTGCGGTAATGCTGCTGCCGGCTGAAGACAGTGATGAGGAGGATACCTTCTCCTAAACTGCCGCAGAAGAATTTTTTTGATGATTTTATAAAAATTTTTACAAAAAATGCTTGACTTTCATTAAAAATGCCAGTATAATACTACTTGCAGTTATGTTGACTGCGGGTACGTATTGTGCTGGCAAATTGAAAATAGTTTAAAGTTTTCAACCTTGGAGAGATGACCGAGTGGTTGAAGGTGCACGCCTGGAAAGCGTGTGTACGGGAAACCGTACCGAGGGTTCGAATCCCTCTCTCTCCGCCACTTAAAAATCTGCCGCACTGAGCGGCTTTTTTAATAAAATCATATAGCTTGTTTCTCTGTAGGATCGTAGAGCCGGGTCCTGCGCAATGGGAGCCTGTGAACCAGGTCAGGTCCGGAAGGAAGCAGCCTTAAGCGGATACTTTCATGTGCCGTGGGGAAGCCCGTCTTTGCGGTCCTACAGGGAAATAAACGAAGAAAATCCGTCGCATGTGCGACGGAATTTTTTTGTGCTGCGCTTATTTGCTGAGCAGCTCGATTTTTTTCATATAGGGAGCAATGATAGTAGCGATGGCCTGAGGATTTGCTGCCTGCCAGGCGGCAAAGTCCAGACCGCTTTGGGCGATATGCTTGCCGATTTCCAAAAGCACGAAGGGGATATCTTCGGCGAGCAGTGTGCCTGCTTCTTCCCCTAGGCGTTCGCTGCCCTGCAGTGAGCAGCCGTTGATGTACATAGTGAAGGCTGGGTGTGCTGTGCCCTTGATGACCTTAACTGTACCGCGGAAGCCGAGTTCGCCTATTTGGTGGGTGCCGCAGCTGGAAGGACAGCCGGAAATATAAATCTGCGGCAGAGCATCACTGGCGGCGTACTGCGTAGCCATTTCTTCGAAGCAGCTTGTCAGCAGGCTTTGGGAATCTCCCATGCCCATCTGGCAGATAGTGGAGCCGATGCAGGCCACGCTGCTTGTGAAGGCGTTGTAGGCAGTGTCTGGCGTGAGCGACATTACCTTTGCTGCTTCGGGAGCAGTGAGGTTGATAATATAGACGCTTTGGTCGGGTGCAAGGCGCAGCTCGGCGGCTTTAACGTTCTGCAGATAATCCGCCAGAGCGAGGAAGCTTTCAATTTTGGGCAGTCCTGCCTGCGGATGATAATTTACGGCATAAAGACCGGGCTGTTTTTGCGAGGTAATGCGGAAGCCGGTGATGAGCTTGAAGTCGCGCTTGGTGATTTTTGTTGCCTCAGGCTGCAAATCAAGACCGCCATCCTGCAGCGCCTGCAGGAGGCGTTCGCTGTAGGCTGCCTTGTAAGCGGCTTCACCGCCTAAAAGCTCAGGCAGATAACGGGTGCGTGATTTGGAGCGTTGCGTATAGGTGCCGCATTCGCGGAAGGTGGCGAGCATTGCTTTAATATGATACAAGATTTTTTCGGGAGCAACAGCCTCGGCCATTTTTATACCGATGCAGGGAGCAGGTCCCAGACCGCCGGCGCTGTAGACATCGAAGCGACCGTCAGGACGGGCGGCGAAGCCTAAATCGCGCATGGTAGCGTGCGTAAGATTTTGCGGGGAATTGGAAAAGCCGGTTTTAAATTTGCGTGGCAGCTTGCCGTCGGGAATGGCAGCGACAAGATACTGCGCTGCTGCTTCGGCGTAAGGAAGCACGTCAAAATATTCTTCGCGCTCTACACCGCTTAAGGGTGAGCAGAGGATATTACCGGGATAGTCACCGCCGCAGCCGAAGGGGATGATATCCGCGTCCAGGCATTGCTCCAAAATTTCGCTGGCAGCTTCAGCGCTGAGGTCATGCAGCTGTATAGTCTGACCAGTAGTGAAGTGAATGCGGCTGATGTTATACTTGCGGATCATCTCGGCGATGAAGGCCAGCTTTTCTGCAGTGATGCGTCCGGCGCTGCAGCGCAGGCGCAGCATATTGCTTTTGCCGTCGCGTTGGGCGAAGCTGCCGAAGTAACCGGAAAACTCCTTGTAGGCAATTTTGCCGATTTTCTCGTTATGATAGTCGGCAGTCTGCCCGGAAAATTCCGGCAGCTGCCTGCGCAGGAAATCTTTATCAATTTCGGGTATAGTCATGACTGTAGCCTCCCTTTTTAAATTGCTGAAGATATTATATAATACTTTGGTGTATTAGTAAAATATTTATTTTAACGGGATTTTAGGACTACAAAACTTCAATTTACATTTCAGGCTATTTTGAGTATAATAATTATGTATGTAATAAATTCCGGGGAGGTGCAGTGATGGCTTATGTAGCATTATATCGCCAATGGCGACCGCAGGACTTTGACGCTCTTGTGGGACAAAAGGCTGTAAAAACAACCTTGAAAATGCTTTGGCAAGCGGCAAAATAGCCCACGCTTATTTGTTTTCCGGTCCTCGCGGCACCGGTAAAACCAGTATGGCGCGTATTCTGGCAAAGGCTTTGAACTGCGAGCAGGGGCCTACTGCCGAGCCATGTGGTCAGTGCAGCAATTGTCAGCGTATTGTGCAGGGAACCTCTCTGGATGTAATTGAAATTGACGCTGCATCCAACACCAGTGTAGATAATATCCGTGACCTGCGCGAGCAGGTAGCCTTCACGCCGGCGGAAAGCCGCTACAAGGTTTATATTATCGACGAGGTGCATATGCTGTCTACGGGCGCTTTTAATGCTTTGCTGAAAACATTGGAGGAGCCGCCGGCACACGCTGTATTTATTCTGGCGACTACGGACCCGCAGAAGGTGCCTGCAACGATTCAGTCGCGCTGTCAGCGCTTTGAATTCCGCAGGGTGACGGTAGACGAGATTGCGGAGCATCTGGCTATGGTAGCGGCAGGAAGCGGTATTGAGGCGGATGCGGATGCGTTGCGCTTAATAGCTATTCAGGCTGAGGGCGGCATGCGAGATGCGCTTAGCCTGCTGGACCAGTGCGGTGTTATGGCCAAGCGCGTTACCGTGGAAACCGTACGCGAGGTTCTTGGCATCGTAGGACGTGAAGCACTGCACGAGCTGACAGGAGCAATAGGCCGCAGGCAGCTGCCGCAGGCGCTGGCTACGCTGAATCTGCTGCTGGAACAGGGCAAGGATGTTAAGCAGGTGCTTATGGAGCTTATTGAATATCTGCGGGCGTTGGTGCTTTATCTGGCAGTGCCTGACTATGAAGAAATTTATCTGACGGATACTAAAGAAGCGTTGGCGGAGCTGGCACCGTTATTCGGGCGTGATCGCTTGCTGGCGGCGGAGGAAAGACTGCACAGCGCTATTCAGGAGCTGCGCGGTTCTATGCGTCCGCGCATTACGGCAGAGTTGTGCCTGCTTGATTTGTGCCGCGTAGAGGGCAACACTTTGGCTGCTTTATCGGCAAGAATTGAACAGCTGGAGCGTCAGCTGGCAGGCGGTGTGATGCCTGTTTATCAACAGGCTCCGGTTAACGCTCAGCCTGCGTCTGCTGTGGCAGTGCAGCAGCCAATCGTACAGGAATATGCCGCACCGGCAGCACAGCAGCCGATTGCACAGCAAGCTCCTGCGGCAGAACAGGTGCAGGCAGCAAAAGCTGCTCCGGCTAAGAAGCCTGCAGCCAAAGCGCAACCGCAGCCTGCTGCCGATACGCTGGCTGCAGCGGTGAACGCCGCACCTAAGCCTAAAAGTGCCAGAGTGCAGCAGACAGAGGAATATGCCGGTGATTTTGCAGCCGGTGAGGATTTCTGGAAGCAGGCTTTGGAGATTATGAAGGCCGAAAAGAAGAATTCTATGGTATCCTGCGCTAAGAACGGCAGAGTCTTCAGCTTTGCCAACAACATTCTGCAGGTTGCCTTCAAGGCACCGTTCCTTGCGGACAGGATGAACAAGGATGATTATCGCAAAGCCTTCGAGGAGGTCCTGCTGCGTCTGGCAAGACGTGAAATCAGACTGGAGGCTGTCATTGAGGGCAAGGCCAAGCTGCCGCAGCCTCCTGTAAAGCAGCAGGAAGTGCAGCAATCGCCAGAAAGCGAAACGCAAAATCTGCAGGCAGCGCAGCTGCCGGAAAACCTGCGCAAGGCATTTAATGCCTTAGGCGGCAGTGTAACGGATATATCAGACCAATGAAACCTAATTTGAGGCTCTGGAGCCTTGGCTTATGTTTCTGAGAATATATAATATCAATATATGTAAATATCAAGGAGGAATTTAATTATGTTTCCAGGTGGCATGGGTAATATGCAGGCAATGATGAAAAAGGTACAGAAAATTGCAGGCTGATATGGCGAAAATGCAGGAGGATTTGAAAAGCCGTACTGTAGAAACGTCTGTCGGCGGCGGTGCCGTAACCGTTGTTGTCAGCGGTAAAAAAGAACTGAAATCCATCAAATCAATCCGACCGCTGTAGATCCCGAGGATGTAGAAATGCTGGAGGATATGATTCTGACAGCTGTCAATGACGCTATGAAGCAGATTGACGAGCTTACCGAAAAAGAAATGGCTAAGGTTACCGGCGGCATGAAGCTGCCTGGCATGTTCTAAGCTGATGGCAAGAATGATCAGGCCGCTGGCTAATTTATATGAGCAGCTCAGGCGTTTGCCGGGTATCGGCTCAAAAACAGCTATGCGACTGGCCTATCATGTGATTGACATGCCTGCGGAGGATGTGAAACAGCTGGCGGCGGCCTTGAGCGGTGCCAAGGAGCAGATTCACTACTGCAGCCGCTGCTTTAATCTTACTGACAGCGATGTATGCGAGATTTGCCGTGATAGCTCGCGCGACAGCTTTACTATCTGTGTAGTGGAGCAGCCGCAGGATATTGCGGCGATGGAGCGCAGTCATGGCTATCACGGACTGTATCACGTGCTGCACGGTGTGCTTTCGCCGCTTGACGGTATCGGTCCGGAAAAGCTGCGCATCAGAGAGCTTCTCTTGCGCCTGCAGCAGGAATCGGTCAGTGAAATTATTATTGCGACCAACTCGGATGTAGAGGGTGAAGCGACTGCTACCTATCTGGCACAGCTGCTGAAGCCTGTAGGAATAACCGTCAGCCGTATTGCTCATGGTCTGCCGATGGGCGGCGATTTGGAGTATGCTGACGAAATAACCTTGTCTAAAGCGCTGGAAAACAGGCGCACAATGTAGAAAGGACCGGCGTTATTTAATATGGAATTTAATGCTATTTTGTCACCGCTTGGTGCCTTCGGGCCGATGATTGGCGGCGTACTGCTGCTTTTGCTGGTAGTAAAGCTGTTGTCGATGCCGTTTAAGCTGGTGTGGAATGGTCTCTGCGGCGCACTGCTGCTGTGGTTCATCAATCTGGTAGGCTCGTTGGCGGGCTTTACCATGAAGATTACGGTTATCAAGGCTTTGATTGCCGGCTTCTTCGGTGTTCCCGGTGCTCTGGCCGTAGTACTGTACGAGCTTTTAGTTAAATAAGATAATTTGCCTTTGCCCCTGCACGTTGCTGCAGGGGTATTTTTATGCGCTTCGACGGGATAATCGTAAATAATATTGTATACAAACCAATAATACTGTATACAATCGGACTTTTCCATGATAAGTTGCTATAATTATCTTAACAGTTTTTTTACTTAAATATCTGGGGGTTGTAAAAATGAACTTATCTACAAAAATTTTAATCGGCCTTGCGCTTGGTATTATTGCAGGCCTGGAGCTGGGTGCTGAAGGTGCCGGCTTCGCCAAGACCTGGATTGGTCCTCTGGGAACAATTTTCATGAACATGATCAAAATGGTTATCGTACCGCTGGTATTCTCCAGCCTGGTAATCGGTGTTACTAGCCTTGGTGATATCAAAAAGGTAGGCCGTATCGGTGTTAAAACCGTAGCGTACTATCTGGTAACCACTGCTTTTGCTATCGTTATCGGTTTGGCAATCGGTACCATTATGCAGCCGGGTGTTGGTCTGCATATGGCTGCTGATACTGCTAAGGTTGCTGCTAAGGCTGCTCCTCCTATTTCCAAGGTTATCATTGACATTTTCCCGACTAACCCGCTGGAAGCTATGGTTAAAGCCAACATGCTGCAAATCATCGTTTTCTCTCTCTTCGTTGGTGCCGGTATTACTGTTGTCGGTGAAAAAGCTAACGCTCTGAAGCACACCATTGATGGTCTGGCTGAGGTTTCCTATAAAATCGTCGGCATGATTATGGCTGTTGCTCCGATTGGTGTTTTCGGTTTGATTACTCCGGTAGTTGCATCTAACGGTCCTTCCGTACTGCTGCCGCTGCTGAAGGTTGTTATTGCTGTATATCTTGCTTGCCTCCTGCATGCAGTTCTCGTTTATGGCTCTATGATTAAATTCCTGGCTGGCATGGGCTTTATCCAATTCATTAAGGGTATTGCTCCGGCGTCCTTGATGGCTTTCAGCTCCTGCTCCTCCGGTGGTACTCTGCCGCTGACCATGAGCTGTGCTCAAAAAATGGGCGCTTCTAAAGAAGTTTCCAGCTTCGTTCTGCCGTTGGGCGCAACCATCAACATGGATGGTACTGCTGCTTATCAGGGTGTATGCGCACTGTTCATTGCTCAACTGTACGGCATTGACCTCACCGCTTCCCAATACATGACCATTATCGTTACCGGTACTTTGGCTTCTATCGGTACTGCAGGTGTTCCGGGTGCAGGCTTTATCATGTTGACCATGATTCTGACCAGCCTTGGTCTGCCGCTGGAAGGTTCTGCTCTTATCGCAGGTATTGACCGTATCCTGGATATGCCGCGTACCTCTGTTAACATCACCGGCGATGCTGCTGTAACTCTGCTGGTTGACAAGAGCGAAAAAAAACATGCAGAAGCTGAAGCTCCTCTGTACTAATTAAAATCTGTCTTTCCCTTGGCGTCAGTTGCATTAGCGGCTGGCGCTTTCCTTTTATGCAGAAACATAGTGTTTAAAGTGCAGTTTTCAAGGATTGTTACCTGGATTTTACAGCTTAGTTACATTTGTTGGCAGGAAAAAACTTTTGCTGCGCAGAAATTTATAAATACTATTTAATTTTGCAGGCAAAGGTGTTAAAATAAGGTGTTATTATGAATGAGATGGAAAAATTACAGTATGTATTGTTTGAGCGACTGCACCGTCGTGCTCCTGGCATTGATAAGCTGGACCGCTTGTGGGACGCTGCTGTGCTGCTGCCCTTAGTGCGTACTCCAGAAGGCATCAGTGTGCTTTTTGAAGAGCGGGCGCATACGCTGCTCAGTCAGCCGGGTGAAATATGCTTCCCTGGCGGTAAGTACGAATGTGAGGATAACAGCTTTCGCAATACCGCAGTGCGCGAAACCTGCGAGGAGCTTGGCCTGAAGCCGGAGAATATCACCATCTGCGGTGAGCTGGATTGTCTGGTAACGCATAACGGACCGATTATCCACCCCTTTGTTGGTCTGATTGATGATATCAGCAAGATTACGTACAGTAAAAGCGAGGTAGAGCGCATCTTTACTGTACCCCTAAAGGTGCTTTTGGAGCAAAAGCCAAGGCGTGGCTCCGTGCAGCTGGCAGACCATCCCGGTGATGATTTTCCGTTTGACCTGGTGCCGCAGCGCAAGCGT